>Ga0233437_1000072_pt1 | contig 245765 bp, 195 predicted proteins | sample SI_122_August201_FD_182714 | JGI IMG/M metagenome (GOLD analysis project Ga0233437, IMG submission 182714) | Seawater microbial communities from Saanich Inlet, British Columbia, Canada - SI_122_August2016_200_MG | ecosystem: Environmental > Aquatic > Marine > Inlet | place: Canada: British...
GACAAGTACAATTGAAAGTGATGCAAATATAGAGCTTTACGGAAATGCACGGCTTGCATTTGCAAGAAAAAATAACAATTCTCCAAATGAGCCAATAGATTTTGGTAATTCCATTTCTTCTATAGATATTTTAAGTGGCGGTCTAATTGTTGGTCCTGGTGGCGCTACATTTAAAAAAGGTGCTATTGTTTCAAAAGGAGTTACATTTTTAGAGTTAGATGCAGATGCAATTTTACAGGTTGGTGATGGAACAAACTATGCAAACAATTGTAGAGTTGTTTTTGAAGGTGGAGCAGAGCTTGATCTTGAAACTGGAACGTTTAAATTTAACAATGTTGCAATTGGCGCACCAACATTTAATTTTTCAGGAAAAGGTACCAGGTTTACAGTTCGCTCTCCGGCTACGTTTACTGTTTCAAAAGCACTTTCTTTGGATGATGGTAGTGTGCGCCCTGCAAATTATGATGTAATTAATATTGAAGCAGGTGGAAGTATTTCAAACAACATTATGGATTATTGTATTGACGAAAAAAATTGTTTTGGTTTAACAGGAACATTTACAGATTTTGGAACAATAGCTCTGGGGAATTTTGACAGACTAAATGTTGAAAAAGGCATAACTACTCCAGATGTTTATCTAACAGATGGATATGGTTACATTGACGGACCTGGAATTTTTGATGGTAAAATTAGTCTTCATGATGAAACGGTTACGCTTTCTTTAGGCTTAGAGTCTACTTTTAATAATAATATTTTTTTGAATGGTGGAACACTTGCACTTGCTAGTGATCTAAAATTTGCTGATGATAAATTAATAACAGGTTCAGGAACTGTTGTGGCAAACGGAAGGCGTCTGGCGTATGGTGGAAGTGATTTGAGTTGGACACAATCCGTTGTTTGGGATAATGCAACAGATGTTGAACTTAACAGTAGAACAAGTTGGTTTACTACAAATACTTTCATGGGCACAAGTAAGCTGCAAGGCAACGGCAATGTTTTAGATCTTTCAGGTGGCGGTGGAATATTTGTTGGCAATGGCGGAACACTTCAGATGACAGATCTTGTAATTAAAAATCTTAGTTCTTCTGCGAATCCAAAACAAATTATTATGGGAGATGGTGATTCACAAATTAGAATGTCAAATGTTGCAATAGAACTTGATGCTGATTTTAGTACAACAAGCGGAAACATTTATGTTGAAGGTCCAACTATTTGGATGATGAAAAGTTTTGACTGGAGTTTTGACAATGTTGGTTCACTTTCTGTTGACGGAGTAACTTTGTGGAAAGACTCTCTAGACAATTTAGTTGGTGGTGATATTTCTTTTGCAAAAGATGCTCTTTATTCTTTAATTAGTAGTGGAACAATTAAGGAATCGGTAAATGGTGATTTGTTAATAACAGATACAAATGCATTGCAAGCAGAGATCGATGCACTTTCAACAAACCTTACAAACACCTGGCATGAGTTTGATAGCAGAATAGATGTTCAATCATCTAACTTAACAAGTACGTGGCATGAGTTTGACAGTAGGGTAGATGCCTTGGTAACAACATCAGAATATTTAGATTCAGCACTTACTGCAACCTGGCATGAGTTTGATAGCAGAATAGATGTTCAATCATCTAACTTAACAAGTACGTGGCATGAGTTTGATAGTAGGGTAGATGCCTTGGTAACAACATCAGAATATTTAGATTCAGCACTTACTGCAACCTGGCATGAGTTTGATAGCAGAATAGATGTTCAATCATCTAACTTAACAAGCACGTGGCATGAATTTGACAGTAGAGTTACTGTTGTTGCAGGTGATGTTTCTACTCTTTCAACAGAGCTTACAAATACGTGGCATGAATTTGATAGCAGAATAATTGAAAGCGACAGTGGATTAACAAGTACGTGGCATGAATTTGACAGCAGAATAGATGACTTAGTAACAACCTCAGAGTATTTTGATACTGCTCTTGCTTCTACATGGATTGAATTTGATAGCAGAATAGATGCAATTGATTTTTCATCAGACTCAACTGTTACTTTGATAAAAGGTGACAAATTATTTGTGAGTGGTGAGTATGCAAATGATTTGTACTATATTAGAGATAGTGCAATTTTGCCTACAGGGGGGAACATTTGGGTTGGCTTGCTTGGTGGTAAATTTGGAAATCTAAGTATGCATGATGGTTGCATTACTTTATCTCAAGATCTGATTCTTACTGGAAGTCTTTTGCTGGGTTCTACTGTATCTGGCACTATAACAACAGATGAATGTGGAGATGAAATTATTTTCATGTATAAAAATCAGGATTTTGAAGGAAATCTTACGTTCACTGGTGATATAACATTGGATTGTAATAATCAAATAATAGACTTTAATAATACAGGTAAAATATTTGTTGATAAGGGAATTGGTTCTTGTAATAAATCAATAGTTTTACGCAATCTGACTTTAACTGGTTTGCATGATAATTGGATAAGTCTTGCAGGCACAGACCAGATATCCACACTAAGTTTAGACAGTGTCGTTTTGCAAAGCGATCCTTACAGTGATGGCATAAGTGGAAATGATAACTTCTTAACGTTTACAAATAACTGTGTATTTCATTCTGGCTTTACTTTGCCTGTAGATATTGATTTAGAGTCTAGAACACACTTTTCTGGTTTGCTTAATTTAAATGATCATATTTTAACATTATATTCAGATCTTCATTTTGACGGTGATGGATTGCTTGTTTCTTCTGACGGAAGTATAGCTGTAGATGGTGATTCTTATAAGCGTTCATTAAATTTTGAAAGTGATCAAAATTATGAATCAACATTAAATATTAATGGTGATTTAACTATAGAATGTTCTGGCCATGAATTAGATTTAAATTTACTAGGTAAGTTTGTTATTGCAGCAGGAAAAACTCTTACGTTGGCAGATATGACAGTCAAGAACGCACCAAATGACTGGATTACTTTTTCTGATTCAAATCTGCATTAGTTTTGGACGGAGTCAAATTTATTGGTTCTAAGAATTTGAGTATGCAACAAATGAAACAAGTTTCCGGTACGTTTGAAGCAGAGTATTAAAAATATGGGGCTGCCGTTCGTATGACCCTTCGAGACGATTTGTAAAACAAATCCCTCAGGGCGAACGGCCTTGGGCATATTAAGTTTTATGTAAATATAGTTTAGGTTATGTAAAACAAAAGTTATGTGAATGGTTTAATCGGAACTTATGTTAACCATTTGAGACGATTTGTAATATGTTTCGAGTATACTGCGGTGTCCGCCATCATGTTCGTCGTAGTCTTGGCGAAGTCGGAAGCTTTTTGAAGGATTTTGGCGAACGGTTTGTTGGAAACGATTTGAATATTTTTATTTTTAAAGCTGGGAATGAATTGATTTTTGTTTGGTAGAAGTTTGGGTTTTGCTTAGAGTTGGTTTAAGTGTCATTTTGAAAATTTAATTTGATTTATTATTCCAGGCCGTTCGTCCTGAGGGATTTATGAGTACATTTATGTATGAGTAAATCGTCTCGAAGGATTTGAATGGCCTCCATATATCTTTTTCTTGTTTTTTGTATTAAATAATCACTTGTCTATGGTGATTTTTAATAAAATTATCTAACATCTTGATATTCTTATTATAATTTTTCATTATCTGAAAAGCTAAAAAATTGTATTTTATATAAAAGTTGAGAGAAGTTTTATGAAGTTAAAAAACTATGCATTATTTCTTTGTTTTTTATTTTTCCCATTTGTTAAATCTAATACCATAGATGATTCTACAAATTTTGAAGATAGGATGGATGAAATTAATAGAAATTTAAAACATTTGCAAAAAGAGCAAAAAAAATTAGCAAATAAAATTTCAGAAATGAAAAGCAGAGACAAACAAAGAGTTTTGGCGTCGCGAGATGTTAAATTTAAAAAATTTACTAAAAAACATAATGAAATTTATCCACTGCCTTCTTGGCCGTTTAATTCGCTTTTTTTCTATTATGATAATTTATTTCAAATAGGTTTGACCTATGATTTTGCAACAAAATCATTTGGTGCATCTGGTGGCTCACAAGATATTTTAGATCAGATTTTTGCAAATAATGACATTAAAATTCAAGATATTTTGCTTGTAAGTAAATTAGTAAGGGAAGGCAAATTAACCGCAACTGCAACTAGTGGTTATCCAGATTATACAAGTGGTTCTCAATATCATTATTATTATCTTTTGGCAGACCAAGAATTAGATTTTGACGGTTCGTCTGAAAACTTAGAGTTAGATTTAAATTTGTCACATCATTTTTATGACGGAAAAATTTGCTTAGGTGCAGAATTTCCAATAGTTAGAAGAAAAAATAGAATAAAAATGAACTCGCAAATTCCGCTTTCTTTACGAGACACAATGTATGCGTACACCCCACAATTTTATAGTGTTTATCAAAGTTTGGATGATTTTTTAGAAGAAATACTAGCTGCAAAAGGAATAGAGTATAACAAAAAAGATACCAGTATTGGTTTTGGTGATATAAAACTTTTTGGGTACTGTGATATTTTTAGTACTTTTCTGCAAAAATGGTTGGTTGGTTTTAAACTTACGCTTCCTTCTAGTTTTGATTCGCAAGATACGGCAGACAAACTTTGGCAGCCCAACCGTGGCAACGGAGGATTTGTAGAATTCTCTTTGTACACATCTTTACTAAAACAAATTTATAGCGGACTAAATCCGCATTTAAGGTTTGAGGCTACTGTTGGTTTGCCTGCAAATGTTTATAGAAGAATTCCGCAAAGAAAAATTTATGAAGGTGGAAAAGATGGTGAGGATGTGGGGAATTTTTTAGTTTTAGCAAGTGGAAGTACGCAATTTACTGACCAAACTTTTGACGAGCCAGACTCAACTGTTCCACATTTTGCAGATGAGTCAAAAAGAGTAAAAATTAACAGAGGGCCTCAATTTAATTTTCGTATTGGTAATATAATTGAAGAGGTTTTTTGGCGTAAAGGTTTTTTAGATATTTTTTATGATTTTTGGGCGAAGGGTAGAGACTATCTTTGTAGTTCTGATTTGTCTTCTGCTTTTGATACATCAGGTTTAAATGACCAAACATATCAAATGGCACACAGGATTGGTCTAAACTTTTCATATCAATTTAGTGGTAGAAAAAGATTTAATATTGGAATTATGAATACTTTTTATGGGTACAATACGCCTAAAGAGCTTATGATTAATGCTGCGTTTAATTTAGAATTTTAAAACGGAAGGCCGCTCAAATCCTTCGAGACGCTCGCACTATGTGCTTGCCCTCAGGACGAACGGCCCGGTTATAGATTTGAAATATAATTTAGGTTATGCAATATAAAAATTAGCATCATGGCCGCGTCGGCCCTTTGGGCAACCCTTCGAGACGATTTGTAAGACAAATCCCTCAGGGCGAACGGCCTGGGTAATATCTTATTTTTTTAGTAAAAAGTTTATATTTGTTTCAAATAGGTTTAAGAGTTGTTTTTTTTTATTAAATTTGAGTTAGTATGTCCCGTCCGTTCGTCCTGAGGGATTTGCTTTGCAAATCGTCTCGAAGGATTTGAACGGTCAGTAACGGATTTAGATATTTATCTATGAGAGTTTGAAGTAAGAAAGTTTTTTAGTCTCCGTTTGTCCTGAGGGATTTGTGAGTATAATTTGCCCGAGCGTCCAAAGTTCGCGTAAGCGCATCGAAGGAAGGATTTGAACGGAGTTCGTTTAGTACAAAACAAGGAGAGAGTAATGGTTGGTTGCAAAAAGTTTATTTTAATTTTAATGATTTTAATTTATCAAAATTCATTATTTGCTAATTTATTAAATTTTGATTCTTCTCTTTCACGTCAAACATCTTCTATAACATTTCCGTCTTCAGATAATGATAATGAAATTCGCGGATTTGTTGCTTTGGAAAATGGTTTTGAGTTAGAAGATGCGCAGACTACTTGCACATACAATGCTTTATTTCCAATCTCTGGTGATATTTATTTGAAAGGCGGCTCGCTTTATTTAAATAAAGATTTAGTTTTTAATGCACCATTTAATTTTAAAGATGCCGGAAATATTTGTGGAAATAATAAAACTATTAAATTTTCTTCAAGCATAAATAATCTAGAATTTGCAGATACCCAAAATCAAAAAAAGTTAAATCTTATTGACCAAACAAATTTAGGAAATGATGTTAATTCAATTTCTTGGTCACATGATGGCAAATATTTAGCTGCTGGAATTGATAATGTTGAAGATAATCGCGAACTTAAAATTTATTATTTTGATGGTTTAAATTTAACACTAACGGCTTATGTAGATTTAGGAGAAGGTAAAGGTTTAAATGTTAATAGTGTAAGTTGGCATCCAACACAGAATTATTTTGCAATGGGGAAACAAGACGCTGGAAATGCTGGTGCGGCGGATTTAGCAATTTTTCATTTAAATACTTCCAATGGAATTTTATCTAGAACTTTTGGTGCTGAAGGTAGAAATGTTAATGCAGTTGCTTGGTGCCCACAAGGTGATTATTTAGTTACTGGGACAAGTGGAAATCCAGAAGTTCAAATTTATTCATTTTTGGATGGAGAATTAAGTTTAGTTGATGAATCTGATATGTCAGCAAATAGGAGTGTGCAGCTTGGTGCAGTTGATTGGAATTCAGATGGTGATTATTTTGTTGTTGGATTAAATAAAGATACGCGTAATGAGCGACCAGAAATATCTATTTATTATTTTGATAAAGTATCACAAACCATTACTCTTACACATTCAGTTAATATTGATCAACAAATATCTGCTGTTAGTTGGTCGCCTAATAGCAATTTTGTTGCAGTAGGGTTAGCGGGTTCATCTGAGCGATTGCGAATTTATGAACATAATATTTCAAGTGGAGCTTTTAGTGAAAAAGAGAATGCTAGAGTTGGCGAGAGTGTAACTGTTAATGCACTTAACTGGAATGCGGATAGTAGTCAATTGGCAGTTGGTTTAAATACAGGGTCTAGTGAATTAAAAGTTTATAGTTTTGATAAAGATATTTGTAGTTTGCAAATTCTGACTCAACTAAAAAATAACCAAAATATTTATTCAGTTAGATGGTCTCCAGATAATACATATCTTGCTTTTGGAGATGTCGCTGGAAATTTGAGTGTTTATGATTTTAATTCTATAGAATTTCTTTTTAATGATGTTAATTTGCTTTTTGATACAAATACAACCTTTAAAGGGAAAGTTAATTTTTCTGGTGATTGTAAATTAAATGCACGTGGAAATATTTTGGATTTTGATTCTGGTGGTAAATTTTTTATTGATAACGATTCTACTTTGCAATTAAGTGATGTTTTACTAAAAGGACTTGGTTCAAGCCCAGAACAAATATTATTTGGAAATGAAAATTCTGAGTTGCATTTGTCTAACGTGTCTGTTTTTCTTGATGGTGAAGCTTCTGTGCAAAAAGGTAAAGTTTGTGTAAATGGTCCAACAACTTTTGTTCTTAAAAATCATAATTGGGACATTGAGTCTTTAAATATTGATGGCGTTACATTGTGGACAGATTCTCTTGATAGTGAAAATTGCGGAAATATTGTTTGTGATAATTTGACATTGCTAAATAGTGGAACCATAAAATCTGTAGTAAATGGTGATAATTTAACAGACTTTCAAGATGAGATTAATAAATTAGGACAAACAATAACAAAAACATGGCATGAGTTTGATAGTCGAGTTGATTCAATAGTTGAAGATGTTTTTGATTTAAATACGCTCGCAGAAAATCATAGTAATGACATAACTTTATTTGGCAATCAATTAACTTCTGTTGAGTCAGATGTTTCAGGATTAACAAATAATTTATCAAATTTAAGTTTCAATTTAACAAAAACATGGCATGAGTTTGATAGTAGGGTTGAAGAAGTTGTTAGTGATGTTGCAGATTTAAATGCGCTCACAGAAAGTAATGGAGATGACATAATTTTACTTGGCAGCAGAGCTACATCTTTAGAAGAAAATGTTTCAGGATTAACAAACAATTTATCAAATTTAAATTTAAACTTAACAAAGACATGGCATGAGTTTGATCATCTAACAGATTTATTAGAGGGCAATTTTTCTGATTTAATTACCATTGTAGAAAGTTGTGATGATGACATAACTTTGCTTGTCGATAGAGCTACATCTTTAGAAGGAAATGTTTCAGGATTAACAAACAATTTATCAAATTTAAATTTAAACTTAACAAAAACATGGCGTGAGTTTGATCATCTAACAGATTCATTAACGGACAATTTTTCTGATTTAATTACAATTGTAGAAAGTTGTGATGATGACATAACTTTACTTGGCAATAGAGCGGCTTCTGTTGAAGCAGATGTTTCAGGACTAACAAGTGAAGTTTCAGGTTTAACTTTCAATTTAACAAAAACATGGCATGAGTTTGACGGAAGAGTTGATGGTGTTGTTTGTGATGTTTCAGATTTAAATATAGTCGCAGAAAGTCATAGTGATGACATAATTTTACTTGGCAATAGAGCGACTTCTGTTGAAGCAGATGTTTCAGGACTAACAAGTGAAGTTTCAAATTTAAGTTTCAATTTAACAAAAACATGGCATGAGTTTGATAGGCATGTTGGTGTGTTAGTTGATAAAATTCAAACAACATCAACTTATGTGATGGAAGAAATTGATAGAAATTGGAATATTCTCAATGGTCATATCATTGAGGTTGGAGGTTCTGTAATAGGCTCAAATAAATATGATTCATACGGGCTTATTTCTTTAGATAAAAAAAGAGGAAATAATTTTACAATTCATAAAGATTATCCTTTGAATTTAACTTTATCTAATGAATCTTGTTTGTATTTAGCGAATGAAGATACAGAATTTAAATCAACGGATAAAATTTTAGTATCAGGATCTAAAAACCAAATTGTTGTTACAAAAACATTGATAATAAATGGCGAGCTAGAATTTGAACCAAATTCAGAGTTGATTTTTTCATTTGGAGATGATGTCAACAATTCTACAATCTACATTGGTTCGGATTTAAATCTAAAACCAGGTTGTCGTTTAGTATTTCAGAAGAAGGGAAATGTGGTATTTAAAGATGGAACCATATTGAATTTTAATGGTAACAGCGAAGATGATAAATCCTATATTATATTTAAAGATTCAGTAAAAGGATTTATTGAAAATCCAGCTTTACACAAAGATAAAAGTAATGTTTTCTTTGAGGGAAATGGAAAATTATTAATCAGAAGCGGTGCTGAAATTTGTATAAAAGATAGCCAACATCTAATTTTTGGTGGAGATATAGAAAAAGATAATATTGATATATTAATTGATAGAAATGGTATTTTGAAATTAGATGGATTAGGGGCTATGGTTTCAATACATAATATGATTAGCAATGTGTACATAGCGCAAAGCGGAACTCTTTTAGTTGGAAAAGGCGCGATTTTTGAAATTAATTCTTTAAACGAAGTTGCTTTCCCTGGTTTGTTAAATAGTTGCCTTTTTGAAAAAGAAGCAATTTTGATAATAGAAAAAGAAGGCAAAATTGTTTTGGGTAAAAATAAATCTGATGCTATGACAAATTGGAGAAATGAGGGTTCTGTGGTAATTGGAGATGGAGTTCTTCAATATTTAGATGAACCAGATTTTGCAGGGGTTATTCTTGATAGAAGAATTAATTCTGGCGATTTGACAATTTTACAGATTATTTCTCATTTGCTTCAAAGACATAAAATGCTTAAACACAGTACTTTGTTTTATGATGTTGATTCAAATAAAAAAGTTAGACTTGCCAGTGGTGTAATTGCTTCTTTGGGGCCTGGAGATATTGTGAATTGTGAAAATATGGAAACTAAATTTATTTGTGGTAATAATGGTGGTAATTCATTTTTTATAAATTTAAATGGAAGTAGAACGCAGTCCTTTTCTACAAGTCGAGAAAAACCATTTTGGGCTTTACCGTAAGAACGCTATTTGTAATAATTTATAAATTATTAAGAACGGATAGAGTAGTTGCTTTTTTGTATCAGAATGTCTTTTATCCGGTATAAATACAATTTTTTTTCTAAAGAGTTGATTTTTCGGATTGATTTTTTTAATAATTTTTGAAGAGTTATTGAAAGAAAAAAATTGTATTTATAAGACGTTTTTATTTAATAAAGACGGTAAAAAAAGGGAGAACGATGAGTAGTAGTTTTAGAATTTTTAAAAAAGTTTCTGTTTTGTTTTTTATTAGTTTATTCACCTCTTTTGGTTTGAAGGCTTTGATAATTGATGGAACGTCTACTGTTACAATTTGGGATTCGCGTGCTTCATTCCCTACATCTCCAACAGTTAATGCAGTTTCTGGTTTTGCTGTGATTGATAGTGGTTTTGCGTTAGCAGATTTAGATACTACATTGACATTTAGTTCTTTTTTCCCTCTTAAAGGAAGTTCTGGCTTGGCGGGTGGGACGATGTATTTGCAGAGGGATTTGTATACTGAAAAGCCTTTTGATATTACGTCTAAAGGTAATATTTATGGAAATAATTATGGTATGCATTTTGGTTCAAGTATAACTGAGTTTGATTTTCCAGATGATTCCAGTTCTAATGCAAGTTTTAATTTGATTGATGAAAAATCTACATCTGCTGTTCAAATAAATGCCGTTGACTGGTCTTACACAAATTCATATTTGGCTATTGGTACTAACGAATCTGGTACACAACCAGAACTTAAAGTTTATTATATGGATGGAGTAAGTATTACTTTGACTGCATCTGCTGATGTATCAACTGTTGACAATCAGCACCTTTATAGCGTTCGTTTTCACCCAACTCAAAGTATGGATGCAACATATATTGCTTTAGGAACTAGGCGGCCTGCTGCCGGTGCACTATCTACTCAAATTTATAAATATCAAATTTCAAATGGTTCCTTTTCGCAAATTTATGCTAGTTCAGATTTAGCTGATTACGCAGTTGGTTGGTTTCCTTCTGGGGATTATTTAATTACTAATAGTGGAACATCTGCAAATACACAGATTCACTTAAGCGCATTTTTACCAGATTCATCAGAAATTTTAATAGGCCAAGATACAGCAGGAATAGGAAGAAGCGAAACTGTTCAAAATAATACAATTGCTTGGGATGGAGTTGGGCAATATTTTGCTGTTGGTTATGAAACAAATGCTGTTACAACAGGTTCTGATTTTTGTATTTTTCATTTTGATGCTGCAACTATTACGGCAACTCTTGGTGCCGGGGGAGATAATAGTATTTCTACTTCAATAGGTGCAGATGTTGTTGGCCTAGATTGGTCGCCCACTGGTTCTTATATTGCAGTTGGAGTTAATGATGGAACTGCTAGACTGCAAATTTTTTATCATGATGTTACAAGTGGCACGCTTACAAAAACATTTATAATTTCAGAGTCAAAAACAGTTAACTCAGTTCAGTGGGCATCTGATGGAAATTCTTTGCTTGTTGGTCTTGATGCTGGAGCAGGCACTGAACTTAGAACATATGATTTTAATAAAAATTTAACAACTCTAACATTGGGCGCCGGGGTAGAAAGTTCTGTAGATCAGCGCTCTGTTCGCTGGCGTCCTTTTACTACAGATTTAGCTTCAGGTAGTACTACTTTGATTTCTGTTTATGATTTTGGCGTAATAATGGAATTTAACAATGTAAAATTATTTTTTGATACAGATGTTACTTTTAATGATCCAGTTACTTTTTCTGGAACTTGTTTGATTCACGGTGATGATAGTCTTTTAGAATTTACTGGATCTACCATTTTTAATGTTACAGATGGTACTACATTGACGTTGAAAGATTTGAGTTTAAATAATTTGGAATCTAATTGGTTGACATTAAGAGGAACATCAAACGTAGCTTTTGATAATGTAGTCTTTGAAAGTGATCCAAATACAAGTGGCATGACAACAGCAGATGGAATGACATTTACAAATAATTGCAGATTTGAAAAAGGATTTACTCTTCCAACAAATGTTGATTTAGAAACCACAGAGCCATTTTCTGGAGCATTGAATTTGAATACAAATTCTTTAACGCTATATGGTGATTTGCTATTTTCTGGAGAAGGTTCGTTAGATGGTTCAACGGAAAACGAATATGCTACATTTTTAGCCGATAATGATAATACCAACAGAACAATGTACTTTAACCGCAATCAGGCAATATCTGCTGATTACTTGTTGAGTTTCAGTAGTGATTTAGTATTGGATGGAAATCAATACGCATTGGATCTTAATAATAGTAGTTCAATAAGCATAGGAAATGGTAAAACATTGTTATTAAGAAATTGGTCTTTAGAAAACTTAAAAAGTGATTGGGTGGTGCCATCAGCCGGAACATTGGCTTTTGATAATGTAGTATTTGAGAGCAATCCATATAGTAGCGGAATAGCAGATGGTGATGGCATGACATTTACAAATAATTGTAGATTTGAAAAAGGATTTACTCTTCCAATAGATGTTAATTTAGAAACTTCAGAGCCATTTTCTGGAGCATTGAACTTGAATTCCAATACATTAAGTCTTTACGGTGATTTGTTATTTTCTGGAGAAGGATCATTAGATGGCACAAATGGTACAATTGGTGCTGACAATGATAATACTAATAGAACATTGTCATTTAATGCGGATCAAACTTTTGATAATGCAATATTAACATTTAATAATAGTATTATAGTTAATGGTAATGGGCATCAATTTGATCTTGATCTTGGTGGTAAATTTGTGATAGCTGCAGGCAAAACTCTTAGGTTGGTAGATATGACAATCAAGAATGCGCCAAGCGATTGGATTGTTTTTTCAGACGCAAATTCTGCATTGGTGTTGGATGGAGTCAAATTTATTGGTTCTAAAAATTTGAGCGAACAACAAATGAAACAAGTTTCAGGTACGTTTGAAGTAGAGTATTAAAAAAAGATGTGGCCGACTCCTTTTAAGTCGGCCACATTGAATGGTCCGTGGAATATCAAAATTCGCTAAAAACATAACTTTGATTTTTATGTGGTTATTGGGGCCCCTTGTAATACTTTTTGCTAATTGCTATAATCTGTTTAGTCTTTGTTTTAAGGGGTAAATTGATTGTCGTGTTTAATTTTTAGTCTTGGGGGCAAGCAGGTGAAAAGTAGACTTTCTGTTTTTGTATTTTCTATACTTTTTTTAAGTTTTGTTATTGTAAATTTATGTGCGCGTGTTGATCGTGAAAATATGTTATTTGACGATTTAGGAATGTTTGGCGGCCGGCATGAAGTTTTAGATAAGGCACGTGCCATGGAAACGTATCTGGAAATGCGTGAAAATTTAATTAGAAAATTAGAAGAGTTAAAAATTGGTCCAGAAGCTAGCTGGGATATGGGATCTATAAAAAGTTATGAATCTGTTTTGAGTCAAGTTGAAAATGCTTTGCGTCCTATTAAAGTTGGTGAGGCTGCGCTTAGGGTAGCAATTGGAAAAGATTCTTGGGATGTTATAAAAGATTTAGATACAAATAAAATTGGTGCCGGATCTTTAGTTGGTTATGGCGCGCTGCTCAAAGTTGCTAAAGTTGCGGGGGATAGAGTTGAAGAAGCAATTAACAGATCTTTTGGGGACTTTTTAAGTGACATTCTTTATGGTGGGGTTTCTAAATTTAAAAGAACTGTTCGCTATGTTGTTGATAAAATTAATCGTCGAGATGGTAAAGCTTTTGACTGTGAAGAAGTTTTGGCTTGGCAAAAAACATTAAATAAAACTTTCAACGGATTAGTAAAGCGTGCCAGAAAAGCAGGAATGATTGGTCAGCGTGACAGGGTAATGCGTTCGTCTGTTGAAGAAGAAGTAACAGATGATACTTGGAAATGGCAGCGAGATTTATATGAAAGAGAATTTAGATCTGTTGCTGAGCGTATTGATGAATATCTAAAATATTATAGAGAAAAGCATGACAATGAATCTCAAATCATTGTTTATTCTACTCACATTCGTGATTGGTTACTTGGATATATTGATAATTGCTTGTCTCAAACAAAAACTCATAAAGATCTTGGAAGCGGTGCAAATTTGAATGCACTTATTAATTTAAAAGAATCTTTAGATAATAATTTTAGTATTTTGATTAATTATCTTGATACTTCCTCTTCTACTAGAAAAAATAAAGAATCTACAAGAGATGCCGTAAATCCATACTCAAGAATCAATAGAGGTGGCTATGCGGGTGGCTATAATTATGATTCAGAAGATTATGATGAGGACGAATATTAATGTTCGTTCAAACCCTTCGAGACGATTTGCAAGGCAAATCCCTCAGGGCGAACGGTCTTTAGATAATTAGAGTATAAAAAATATAAAAATGCCGTTCGTCCTGAGGGATTTATGAGTACATTTGTGTACGAGTAAATTGTCTCGAAGGATTTGAACGGCTTCTGTTGAATTATGATTGGGGGCAGGGCTGTGAATAAAAAAAATATAGGCTTGGTTATTTTAGCGTGTTTATTTTTAAGTAATTTCAAACTAATTCAAGCAAATCAAAAAACGTATTCAAAAAATGACGGACTTGCATTAGAGAGTGTAAGTCTTGATAATATCAAAACAATTCAAGAATCTTTACTAAAAGAAAATAAAAAAAATAAGTTGTTAAGGCGTGGCGGGTATGTTTTGGGTGCTGTTGCCATAAGTTTTATGGTTGGAAAAATTGTTTATGATTTAAAACATAAAGCAAATAATAATATAGAAGATCTTTCTGCAGATTTTCCACAAGAATTGGCTGTAGATTATTTGTTTTTTAGACAACCATTTTCAAAACGTTTAATAAGAGAAGTTTTATTAAGAAGCATTATTCAAGGTGTGGGTTTTGGGATTGTTAAAGGATTTTCTTCTTTTTTTGTAAGTGTTTATAACAAATTAAAAGAAAAGTTATTTGTTAAAACAGATAGCTCTGTTTTTTATTTAGATGAGTGTTCTAGAAACTTGAGAATTATTGCAAGCTCTCTGAATGGATTGGCTGCTTTTGATGACAATGATTCTTATTTAAAATTTTATATTTCACAAATTATTTCTACACACAATTTGCTTGTTTTCGCTATTGAAAATGTGGTTGCAAGCGTTGTTGTCTCACAAAAAGAGCAAGATGAGTCTGCTGATTATGAATGGCTTTTAAGTGAGGATAATGGTTTGGTTTGCGAATTTGATAAATTAACCCAAGTTTTACAATCAAAATTAGTCGAGTCATTATCTGTTGATTCTGAATTCATTAGCGAAATTGAAGTTTGCTTGCATGGTGTTTTACTTGCTTTGCAAAGATTGGTTGTAGATTTTAATATTTAGAATGAGAATTAATCAATGTTTTATGTTTATATTCTCAAGTGCAAGGATGGCTCATATTATACTGGGCATACAGATGATATTGACAAAAGAATTAATGAACATGTGCGCGGAGAAACTCCATCTTATACAAGCAAGCGTTTGCCAGTAACTCTTGTATATATGCAAGAGTTTCCAAGTAGGTATGAGGCATTGGTTGCGGAGAGACAAATAAAGAGTTGGGGGCGGAATAAAAAAGAGGCTTTGATAAAACAAAATTGGGAATTGATATCTTTATTATCAAAAAGGAGGGTCCGTTCAAATCCTTCGAGACGATTTGCAAGGCAAATCCCTCAGGACGAACGGCCGGCGGAATAAATTGGTATTTGAAGTAATAAGTTTGTTTTTGTTTTAAAGATAGTGGTTGTTTTTTTTTATTAAGTTTGAGTTAGCGTGCCCCGGCCGTTCGTCCTGAGGGATTTATGAGCACATCTTATGTGCGAGTAAATTGTCTCGAAGGATTTGAATGGCCAATGTATAGATAGTTTTTTTAGAAAAAAGATTTTGTTTAAAAGAAGTTTACGAGTTGTTTTTTTTAGTTAGTATGTCCCGGCCGTTCATACTGAGGGGTTTATGAGTACATTTTTATGTGCGTATATTTTGTCCCGAGCGTCCTGAGTAAGCGTGAGCGCATCGAAGGAAGGATTTGAACGGCATGTATTAAGAATTTAGGTTGCAATGAAAAAATTATTAATTTTTATTTTTCTTATTATCACAAATCTTCATCCATGCAAATGGTGTGGAGAGTGGGATTTGCCAAAAGATGAAACGCCATCACAAACCGTTCAACAAGAAGAAAAGATAGAAGCTGAATGTTTTGAAGAAAATGAAGATTCAAATCTAGAAGATATCCTAAATTTTTTAATTGAAGATGAAGTTGATATTACCCAATTAGAAAATGTTGGAAATTTAGATGAGCCTGCCAAAAAGTTTTATCTTGATTATCTATCAAAATATTATCCCAAAGCTTTGGTGATTGTAGATTGTTTTTATAAAATGTGTCCCGTTGCAATTGCTGCTGCACTTGGTGAAGTTGTAGAAATTTTATCTTGTGATGAATGGTTTTATTATAAAGATAGACAACAAGATTTTGCTAGTGGAGAATTTTGGGAAATTACACTTGGGCAATGTCTACATATAAGTCGATTTTTAAATTCAGCATTAGTGAATCTAAAAGATAATACTGTGTATAAAGATTATGAATCATTAGAAGATGAAGAAGATAAATTTGGTGGTGGAGGCGAAATGTATCTTTGTGATTATTTTAGGCAACGTGGAGTAGAAACTCATTTTTATTTTTATGCAGAATATGCGGACCGTTTAGTGAAAATGTTTAATGAAGGAATTCTTAATTTTGATTTGATGAAGGCATATCGTTATCATGTGTTTCTTTCTAGGGTTATAAAAAAACTACGTGGTTTTTGTGATTGTGTAATTTATGAGGAAGTTACCAAGAAACAAAAAGAGCTTATTGCTATTTTGAGACAAAATATGAGTTATCAGAGCTAGAAGTATTAAAATGAAAAGATATTTTTTTTCCATATTTTTTATATTTAATTTTGTTTACGCAAATTCAAATATTTCACAGGATTTTATAAAAAGTTTTGTGGAGTGTTATGATTTCCGTCCGGAGGCTCGCTACACCCATGAGTACCATAAACTTTTATTAACTAAAACGGCAGAAAGTTTCTTGCAACTTGAAGACCGTATAAAAGAAGATGGCATGGATGTTGTTGGGAGAATTTTTGTGGTTGGGTATGAGGGTGAAGCAATTTCTTCTTATTATACCAATTATAGAAAAGCTAAGATTAATGATGAGGCAAGTTCACTTAGTAAAAAAGGTTGGTCTTTGCGGCTTCACAATCGATTCGGATTGATGAGCGGGTTTTTATTTAAAGATTTTAATGAGTTAGTAAAGAACCAAAAAAAAGATATTGGTTTAGATTTCAAACATATTAATCCTGAAGATGTGGAAATTTTTGCAGATGGCAGCGAAATATTTCAGCAACATGCTTTTGGTGAAGCTTATGATTTAATTTTAGACTACAAAAAGTTTGTTGAACAAAAATATTTACAAAATGATTCACAAGGTATTTTGAGTTTATTAAAAAATTTTTGGCATGATCTTTATTTAAATGAAGTAAAAACAAATGATGGACAACTAGCAGCTACTCAAGATATTTTGTTTTCTAAGGCTTATGCTCAATATTTGATTTCATCTCCTTTGCCAATTTTGCATTATTATACCGGTCCAGACATTACATATCCCATAGAAACATCTCTAAAACAAAAAGATGAACTAACAAGAAATGCTCAAACGTTTTTGCCAACGTTTGTTGAAGATTTAAAATCAGTTGATGATGAAAATACCGTTTATGTTTTTGACAGTTTTGTTGATGGTGTTGGTAAAAGTACCATGCTTGGTAATGTAAAAAATTGGATTAAGTATGGCTCTGATCTTGATAAATATGAGAGGGTAGACAATTCTTCATCTCAATATTGTGAAATTTTTAAATTTGCACCTAAAATTTTTATAGCAGACTTGCCAGCACAGGTTAGTCATTTTATCTACAAGCCAGATGGTTATGTTTATGTAGATGCAAAGACAGAACTTTTAGATGATAAGCTAGAAGAAGTTCAAAATTTTGCAGCAAGAAATAAAGAAAAACTTTTAGAGAATTATAATGATTTGTGTGACCAAATATGTGATTTAATAAATAAAAAAGGTTTTTTTGAAACATCTTTAAATGATTTTGAGCGACCAGAAAGAATTTTTATCAGAAATCTTTTGCTTTTAAGATGCGATGCAACAAACATTTGGTTGCCATTTAAATATGAAAATAAAGATTATATTTTTAATTATTTTGAACCATTTCAAATTCGCGTTTTGCGTTCGCTAGGGAGTGTAGCTTCTTATGGTTTGAAAAACATTGAAGCAGAGCAAATGTTGTTTTCATGTGTAAGTTTCCCTATTTCTTATGATTCTTTTTTAGATGATTTTTCAGATAAATTAAAAAAAGAAAAAATAAAAAAAGTAGTTTTTGTAGATTTTTTAAGCATGTATCCGCGTTCTTCTCGTGAAAATGTTCGTATAAATTATCTTGTGCAACAACTAGCATTTTTAGACCCATTATTTGATATTGAAAATAGTTTGTATAAAAATTTTGTGAGCGGAGCTCAGCTTTACTCAGATCTTTTAGATACAAAACGCTTTGAAGAAATGCTTAATTTTTTCCAACTTGAAGTTGCACTTAGGCTTTCTTTATTTGATTTAATTTGTACACAAAATTCAAAAAATTTAGAAACCTTAGATTTGTCTAGTTTGAACACATCTCTTGTGGATAAAATACAAGAGTTTGCAAATGATAAAAATATTGTTCATTTTATTGAAAAAATTACTCAAGAAAAATTAATTGATGAAAAAAATAATATGCGCACTCTTTTTTCTAAAAGTAAAGATTTTGTGAATGTTCAGCAGTTTTCATTTGATCTTATTTGTAGGTTTTCAGAGCGTGTGCGTGTGTTATTTTCTCAAGAAATTACAAATAATCGTCTAAATGATCTTTGGGGAGACTTGCATGGAAATATTTTGTTTTCAAGTGAAGGGTATGATGGTTTTGTAAATAGAAAAATTAATCTTGCTAATGGTAGTGACGTTACGGCTTACTATGAGTTTTTTGATGAATGCAAAAATCCAATTTATTTAGCTCCGTTTTTTAGAACATTGCGTGCATCTTGGTATGCAACTTTTGCAAATCTTTTAAATAGCAAAGTTGACCCTAATGGAAATATTGCTATTTCTAAGGAAACATTTAAGGTTCCTCCAATGTTGCTAAAACGCGGAGAGGGTGGACAAGTTTATTTAGTTCAAAAGTTATTAGATAGTTGGGAGGGTGGTCCTGCTAGTTTTGATAGTCAAATGTTTCATCTAAAGAAATCTTTTCCTTTTGGTGAATATTGCGGAGATCCTTATTGTTTAGATTTTGAAAATAATGGAACTAATTTTGGCATTTTTGCTTTTGATTGCAATCTTGCAGCACAACAAAAAGATTATTATGTAATGCCATCAGTTGTTAGCAGAATTGTTATGCGATATCAAGAAGAAAATGGCGCGGGTTGCATTATACCAACTTCTAAGTTGTATGAGCGTTTAAACAATAGTATTGAATGGCAAAAAGAAAAAATGCGCATGATGGGACAAACAGAAAAAAATGGTGATTATAAAAAACTTTCTTCACAATATGATTTTGATAGTTATGGCAGAAAAGTTAAAAGAATTTTTAAAGGGACTAGGCAGCAAATACAAGGTGCAAGGTTGCTAGTTCGTTTACTTGCGACATTAGAGATGATTTTAAAAGATGCGGACGGTGATGTTGCAATTCGCAAAGGGAATAAGAAAGATTTTATTGCCGCACTAAAATTATTTGAAGAAGTTACTTTGCCAAAATATTTTGGAATTCTTTTTACTAAAAATCTTTTTGATGATTATTCTGCTGTTGAGCCTATTCTTTCTTGGGAATGTTTTGGTGTATGAGCTTGAGTCTTACATCTTTTGGCTCTAGTTTGTAAAATCCTTCGTCTTTTTGTTCTCAATGTTATAAGAATTTCTCTCATTTCATCTTTTTCCCATACATTAAAAAAATCTTTGTGTTCTTCTATAAATACATTGTCTCTTGCAATTCTTTCTAATTCTTCACGGATATTTTTGGGTGTCATTAAAAAAGACATAATTGTATTATGTGCTTGAATTAAATGTTCATTTTTGTATGGATGTTTTGGCTGGGAATCTTTATATGCTTGCTCTATTTTTTCTGGATCGGTTTCATCTGGGTTTAGACCAAGTATCATGTAAGATTCAGCCAACCCCATTTCTGTTTTCTTTAAAACTTTTTTGGGCGAGTGTTTTTTTCTTAATAATTCGAGTAAATCCAAGATTACTCTATTTCGACGGTCAGTATCTTTTTCTTTTTCTTTTTCTTCTTCTTGCTCAATTAGGAATAATTTATGTTCTTGTGGAGCCCCTAAAAAAAAATTAATGCAATCCAATGCCGCAGATATTTTTTGAGGGTCGATTGGACTGTATTTTTTATTGACAAGTTTTCTTGCATGCATCTTTTTTACTTCTTCCATTGTATTGGTATCAGGAGGGATTTGAAGAAATAAAAAAGATTCTGCTATTCCTATTGGAGTGCGTCTGGAGAATGTTGGCCCTGAATATATTTTTGAAAATAATAGAAATAAAATAATTAAATTATGACTTTTGTGAATTTTCATTTACTCCCCCTCAAATTACAAGAATTATATTTTGAATGCGCATTCTAATTCGTGTTATTCAAGATATAATATCATAATTTGTTGAGAGGGTGCAATGTTTTTGAGCAAATGAAGTATTTTAAGTTAGAAAGTCTGATCTAATTCCATGTTGATTTATATAATCTAAAATTGCCAGGCGGGCATCAGATATTGTTTGGAGCTTTGATTGTTTTGTTTGTTGTTTTGAATAACGACGATTTTGGTAATATGCTCTTAAAGACTTATATGCTTCTTCTACCAATTGTTGATCAACATAATCTGTATCACAAAAACATGAATATTCTTCTAACTTTAAAATGTTATATTCTGATTTTAAAGCATTTAAAAGCACACGTTTTTTTATTTTTTTTGGTATTTGCGGATACGGAGTTGCAGGACATGAGGAGTGACCTATATTTATAGCAGGTGCCGCTGTTGCAAGTGATGAAAAACTCGCACTCCTATGCATTTGAGGTGGTGAATCAAAAACATCTAGTTCTTGGTCCATTGCTTTTGTTGAAATAGATGAAATCAGAGTTGTAATTAAAATTAAATAAATTTTTTTCATGTTTTTAATTTTGTTATTTTTAATTTTTAAACGAATCATTTTATGTGGCAACCTAATATAACGATAGGCTTAAATTTATTAGCCCTTGTTTGGCAGATTCTAATTGTCTTTCTTGCATAGGACTAATTCTACCATTTGTTGTTTTGGCTGCAAGGCTGTCACGTTTTTCAGCGTAAGCAGTTGTAATTGAACTAATAGTTAACTTTTTAAGATTATATATTGCAATTTCTTCTGGTTTTTTACCATCTATTCGAGTGTATTTTAGTCCTAATATCATAAAATACATTTGTGTTGAGCTAAGACTTGTAGTTTTAGCTTGTTGTGCTCTCGGTGTTGAAGTAAATTGAACTGGACTGGGAGCTGCAGGTGCAAAATGTGTTGGTGTTTGCGCTGGGGTTTGACGTGCACTGGATAATGCGCTGGATAATGCCGATCCACGTGGAGTTGATGATCTGAATTTTTTTTCTTCTAATCGAGGTTTAATTGTTAGTTTTGGTTTTTCTTTTTCAGATTTTATTTTTGCCGAGATTTCTTCTTGCCGATCCGCAAGATCACTTAGAAACCTCTTAAATTTCAAACTTCCTTGGCTTTCTGGATTTTCTATGATTACTACTCTTCTAGTTTCTAATCTAGGAATCTCTGGCAATTGTGATTCATAACATTCTTCACCCGCTAATTCTTCTGTTTGGTTCTTACTATCTGTTCCAACTAGTTCTACTAATTCTTCTGCTTGCAAACCTTTATATTTGGCTGAAGCTATGGCTTTTCCGGGCGCGCTAGGCAAAACTTTTTGTTGTGGTCCTGGTTTTACAACTGAAAAAAGTGAAAAAATTGCTATTAAATTAATTACTAAATTTTGTATCTTCATAATGTTTACCTCCAAAATTATAACCTTCATTTATTATTATTATTGTTTTTAAGTATCTTCTGCTCGTTCAAATCCTTCGAGACAATTTGTTACGCATCAAGATGCTGCACAAATCCCTCAGGACGAACGGCTAGACACTAACATTTATAAAAAATAACCTATGTTAATTTTCTATATGTAATTTAAGTTTAATTTAGCCATTATATTTGTCAATTGGGGTATTTTTTGTACAAAATAGTGTCTTTTTTAAAATCTAGCATTATTTTTGGGTTTTTTGCTTTAAAATGTTAAATTATTAAGCAAATTTAATCTTTAAATTTATTCCAAAGTTGGCTTTTTTAGTGAAAAATTAAGATTTATTCATGTCCAAAGACAAACTTACTCCTTTAATGGAGCAATATTTTCAGATTCGTGATGATCTTTTGTGCAAAAATCCTGGTACAATTCTTTTTTTCCAGGTGGGTGATTTTTATGAACTATTTTTTGAAGATGCAAAAGTAGTTTCTTCTTTTTTAGCCATTGCGCTAACAAAGCGTGGAAAATGTAGCGGTAAAGATATTCCCCTTTGTGGCGTGCCGGTCCATGCACTTCGTCATTATCTTACAAAATTAGTTAAAGGTGGCTTTAAGGTTGCAATATGTGAGCAACTCTCTGAGCCCAAACCTGGCAGTATTGTAGAACGAGGGGTGACACAAATTTTTACTCCTGGGACTCTTGTAGATACAGAAATGATGGATGAAAAGTCTGCTTGTTATATTTTGTCTTTTTTCCCAATGCAAGATCGCTGGGGGTTGGCTTTTGGTGAACTTTTAACAACGCAACTTTTTGTAACTTCTATTCCTGCAGGTTCATACCGATTGCTGGAAGCAGAGGTTTCTAGGTTTTTTCCAGATGAAATTGTTATTCCTTCACTGCGAAATGCAAAATCATTTAATTCTTATTTTAGAAAACTTGGTTATTGGGTGAGTGCAGCTCAATATTTAGATGAAGACGTGAAACAAGAAGAAGATGTTGTTGGAAGCGTTATTTCTAAGGAATGGTTTGAAAAGCAATTTGATGGTTCTACTATAAAAAAATTAAATTCTGATTTTTCTCTAAACAATACTTTACAACTTTTTTTTAGTTATCTTCACAACACACAAAAAAGTTCATTTGAACAATTTAGAACTATTCAGTTTTATGAACCAGATGATTATTTAATTTTAGATGTTTCTACTCAAAAGAATCTTGAAATTGTAAAAAACGCTCAAGATGGTGGGCGCAAAAATTCGCTACTTTCTGTTTTAGATAAATCACGAACTGCAATGGGTTCGCGAATGGTAAAAAAATGGTTGAGCCGGCCGCTTGTACAAAAGAAAAGTATTCTTCAGCGTCAAGAAGTTGTTTCTAGTTTTGCAGGGCAAATTGCTTTAATGCAAAAATTAGATGATTTGCTTGGCGGTCTTTCTGATCTTGAGCGAATTGTGGGACGAATAGCTTTGAGAAAAGCAACCTTAAATGATTATTTAGCTCTAAAAGATTCGCTTAAATTAGTAGAGCCCATAAAATATGCAATTGTTTCAACATCTAATCTTTATTTGATTTATACAATTTTAGAAAAGTTGACGGATTTTTCTGATCTTGTTGAACTTTTGCAAGCTAGTTTAAATGAAGATTCTTCTTCAAAGTTTATTATAAAATCTGGTTTTGATATTGAACTAGACCGTTTGCGTAATTTGGTTGAAAACGCACAAAAAGAAATTTTAAAACTTGAACAAAAAGAAGTTAGTAGAACAAAAATTAATAGTTTGAAAATTCGCTATAACAAAGTTAGTGGATATTCAATAGAAGTTACAAAAACAAATTTGCATCTTGTTCCAAAAGATTATATTCGCCAACAAACCTTGAGCAACCGTGAGCGATATGTAACTCAAGAATTAATTACGCTTGAAAAAGAAATAAATAAAGCTCAAAGTGAAATAGATCAAGTTGAAAAACAAGTTTTTGAGCGTGTTAAAAAGGTGGTAGAAGAAAAACTTAGTAAATTACGTTCTCTTGCATATTCACTGGCATATCTGGATGGAATTTATAGTTTTGCACAGGTTGCATATGATAATAATTATATGTTGCCAACATTTAACGAAGAACAAAATATTATAATTAATGAAGGGCGACACCCTGTTGTTGAATACAAACTTGAAGGGCGTTTTATTGCAAATGATACTCAAGTTAGTGATGGGCAATCTCTTCTAATTATTACCGGTCCCAATATGGGAGGTAAATCTACATATCTTCGTCAAGTAGCACTCATTTGTATCATGGCGCAATGTGGATCTTTGGTTCCTGCACAAAAAGCATCTCTTCCTATTTTAGACCGTATTTTTACCAGAATAGGATCTGGAGATAATTTAGCAGAAGGGAAAAGTACATTTCTTGTTGAAATGGAAGAAACAGCAGCAATTTGTACACAAGCAACAAAAAACAGCTTGGTTATTTTAGATGAAGTTGGTAGGGGGACTAGTACTTATGACGGTCTTGCAATTGCACAAGCTGTTATAGAATTTATATACAAAAAAATAAAAGCACGTTGTCTTTTTGCGACACATTACCATGAACTTACGCATCTAAAAGATCATTTTAAAGGCATTAATAATTTTTACATGGCGTGTCAAAAAACAGACATGGGAATAGTTTTTCTATACAAAATTATGGAAGGCATATCTTCTGGTAGTTTTGGGATAGAAGTTGCAAAACTTGCAGAACTTCCCGTTGAAGTTGTTAGCCGCGCAAGAGAAATTTTACATGCCCTAGATGATGTTGCATTTGATTTTGACCATAAACTTTTTACTAAAAAAAAGTCTTTCAAAAACAAAGGTAGTGATTTGACTCATCAAATTGTTTCACTGAAAAATGAAAATGATGATCTTAAAAAGCTATTGGGGCAACAAGAAAAACTTCTTGAAAAATTGGGAGATGTTAAATTGGATGAACTCTCTCCACGTCAAGCTTTTGATATTCTTTGGGAATTGAAGACTAAAAAAGCAGAAAATCAAAAATAATTTATTACATACTTCTATGGCCGCTCAAATCCTTCGAGACGATTTGCAAGGCAAATCCCTCAGGACGAACGGCCCGTGGAATGACTAGGTTTTATGTTTAGGGAAAAGTTTGTAAGCATTTCAAATATGTTAAGAGTTATTATTTTTTATTAAATTTGAGTAATTATGTTCCGGCCGTTCGTCCTGAGGGATTTATGAGTACATTTTATGTATGAGTAAATCGTCTCGAAGGATTTGAACGGAAAACATGAAGAAGTTAAAATGAAATAAAATTGTGAATCAAAAATAATTTATTTGCATTGCCTTTTTAATTTCATCTAAAGTTTTTTCTGCAACTTGGCGAGCTTCATCTGTTCCTTTTTTAACAATATCTTTTACGTTGCCCATATCTTTTGCAAATTCTTCACGCTTTTTACGAATAGGATCTAGTAAATTTTGAAGAACATCATTTAGATATTTTTTAACTTTAACATCACCAAGGCCACCTTTTTGATAATGTTTTTTCATTTCATCAACTTCTTGCTTATTTGGAGCAAAAATATCTAAATATTCAAAAACAGGATTACCTTCTACTTTTCCTGGATCTTCAACTTTTAAGTGATTTGGGTCTGTAAACATTGCCATAACTTTTTTTTGGACAACATCAGCAGGATCAGATAAATAAATGGCATTTCCAAGCGATTTCCCCATTTTTGCTTTTCCGTCAGTTCCACAAAGGCGGTGTCCTAATTTTGGTGTTAAAGCTTTTGTTTCAACTAAAACTGGGCTATAGATTGAATTAAATTTTCTAACAATTTCATTTGTTTGTTCAATCATTGGAAGTTGGTCTTGGCCAACAGGAACAAGATTTGCTTTAAAGGCAGTGATATCTGCAGCTTGACTTACAGGATAAACAAAAAAGCCAGTTGGAATACTACTACCAAAACCTTTTTGTTTTATTTCTTCTTTTAGGGTTGGGTTTCTTTGTAGTCTTGAAAGTGTGACAAGATTTAGAAAATACATTGTTATTTCAGAGAGTTGTGGAATCATTGATTGTATAAAAATAGTACTAATAGCAGGGTTAATTCCAACCGCGAGATAATCTAAAACTACTTCATATATATTTTTTTTAATTTTTTCTGGATTTTCAGCATTGTCAGTGAGCGCTTGCATGTCTGCGATAAGAATGTATTGTTTGTATGTATCTTGAAGTTGAACACGGTTTTTTAGTGAGCCTACGTAATGGCCTAGGTGAAGTGGGCCGGTTGGTCTATCACCGGTTAAGATTATTTTTTCTTCTGCCATGATTTAGTTCCTTGAATTTATATTTTGGATGCGGTTTCTTTGCTGGCAATGTTTAAATTGTATGAATCAAACTCTTGAATTTTTCCAATAATAAAATTTGTTCTTGCCTCAATTGCCAGAGGAGGAACTTCAATTAATTTGTACCCATATTCTTGATATGTTTCTTTTATTAAATTATGAATTTTGCAAGCAACTTCAAATGGCTCTTTTCGCACTTCAGTATCAGTTTCATATTTATCTAAAAAGTTTAAAAGAAAAATTCCGCTGTAACGGTTATTAACAGCCATATCAATTATTTCTTGTGGAGGATTGATTTTGAATAATTTGCAATAGGCAAGATTGTCTACTGTTCCTCTATCTAAAAAAGCTTCTGTTGCATTGTTAAGTTTTGATTCTAGTTCTATTTGTTTTGTAATTAACTTTTTTTGAAAATCAAATTCTTTACCTTGAATAGCTGGCACCCCTTGTGTTTTAGTTTCTTGGAATACAAGCGTTGCAGCCTCTTGTACCATTTGATAGCCTTGATTATTTAAAGCTTTTAGTAGTGTTGTTTTGCCTGTGCAGGGACCTCCGGTTAAAACAAATTTTTTTATTTTCATTTCTCAATCCTTAATTCTTTATTGCTTTCTTTTTTAGAAAAAAATGTTATCAATAAAATTGCTGCAAAAAAAGTTAAAACGCTGGCATAAATAAATGTAAATTTAGGAGTTGTTTTTTGCCATAAAAAACCGGCAATTAAACTTGAGAAAAGTGCAGCTAAACCAATTGTTGTATGAAAAATTCCAAGCGCGGTTCCGCGCGTTTTCTCTGTTGACAATTCACTAACAAGCGCGCGCCTGTTTGCCTCTATCATTGAACATGCTAAACCGTAAAGTGCAAATAAAAAAATAAAAGATATGAAATTGTTAAAAAATGCAAAACCAAGTGTTGTTAGCGAATATGTAAAAAAACCTAAGGCTATGATTTTCTTTTTTCCTATTTTGTCAGCTAAAACACCAAAAGGAATGGCAAAAGTTGCATAAAAAATATTAAAAAAAACATATAAAAGAATTGGCATGCTTATTGCAAATGCTCCGCTAAAAAGCTTTTGTGCTCTAAGTATAAAAAACATATAACTAAAATTTCCCATACCAAAAATTCCACTAATAAAAATGAATGTTTTTAGTGGTTTTTGTAAATCAGCGAATTTGACATGTGTTGTTTTTTTTATTGGCGCAACTTTCTTCTTTTTTTCTTTTATAAAAATTAATGGAATCAAGGACAAGAAAGAGAGGAGGGCTGCAATGAAAATAATTGTTTTAAAGTTAGATTTGTAAAGCCAAAAAAGTAGAAAAACTATAAATGAACCAGCAATTGCACCAGCAGTGTCAAAAGTTCTGTGAATTCCAAAAGCTTTGCCTTTGTGAGTTGGCATAAATTCTGAAATTGCAGCATCTCGTGGTGCCGTTCTGAGCCCTTTTCCTATTCGCTCAAAACCACAAATTATCAAAACTTGTTGCCAAACTTGAGAAAAAGCGAGAAGTAATTTAAAAGCAGCAGAGTTTAAATAACCCAAAAAGATAAATATTTTTCTTTTGCCTATTTTATCTGACCAATAACCAAACACAACTTTTAGCAAATTTGAAATACTATCACGAGCTCCGCCTATCAATCCTATTATGATTCCGCCCCCACCAAGAGATTCAATAAACATTGGTAAAATAGGGGTTATCATTTCACTGCTAAAATCATTTAAAAAACTGGCTATTCCAAACAAAAATATATTTGGATTTATTTTTTTTAAAATTTTATTTTTCATCTATTTCATATTATTTTTTTATTAAATTATAATCATTTAACAATTTTGTAAGGTCAGCTTCATGTTTAACTTCATCTTCTAAGATTTCGTTAGCAATTTTGTATGTTATTTCATCTTTGCCTTTTACAATGTTTATAATTTTATTATAAACATTAATAGCACATTGCTCGCCTTTTATGTTTTGTTTTAGGATTTTTTCTACATGTGGATCTGTTGGGGCTTCATAACCACAATTTGTTAATTCATACCAAAGTTTAGGTTCTAAGATTGGTTTTCCACCTAATGTTAAAATTCTATCTACTAACATTTGTGCATGACCTAGTTCTTCTTCTGCGTGTTCTACAAGTTCAGCAATTACATCTTTTTGCGTAGGTCCTTCAACAATTTTTGAACCTATCCAGTATTGGTAGTAAGCTAGCCATTCGTCTGCAAAAGACTTGTTTAGTAAACTAATTATTTCATTAGTCATATGTTTTCCTTTTTATTTTTTGAAAATTAGAGAAATTAAAAATAAAGTGGCACTTGAAATTATAATCATTGGTCCAACTGGAGTTGATGTGTGTGCTGATATCATTATTCCTATTTTGCAAGACATTCCTCCAAGGATTAAACCTAAATATGAATATTGTTTCAAATTTTTTGTTATGTTTCTGCTGGTACATGCAGGAATTGCAACTATTGCTGCAGTCATTAATCCACCAACAATTCGTACACTTAGTGCAACGGTTACAGCAATGCAAGAAAGATAAATGAAGTTACATAAACCAATTTTGATTCCTTCTACTTTTGCTAAATCTTCTGAAATATTGGCTAAAACAATTTTGTTATAAATTTTATGTGTAATAAAAAAAATTATTATTGTTGTGAGTGCGGTGATTATAGTTGTCAACCATGAAATTTTAGATATATCACCAAGTAGCGCTTGAGATGATTTTCCTTTTGGTAAAAATAAAAAAGCGATTGCAAGTGAAGATGAAAAAACAACAGCAGTTATTGCTTCTGTTGGAATCTTTGTTTTTTTTTCAAGTATCCAAATCAGTATAATTCCAAATATTACAAACAAAAGTGCGCCTAGTGAAACATCAAATCCATAAATAAGTGCTAGTGTTATTCCGGGTAGAGTTAAGTGACCAAGCGGTCCACCCATTAAAGCCATGCGTTTTGAAAGCATTAGGGTGCCCAAATAACCTGCAACGGCTCCAACACAACCGCCGATTATATATGCAGGAAGTAAGTTTAAATTAATCATCATTTTCATGCCTGTGTTTGTAAAATTTTATATTTGTACCATATAATTTTTTTAATTCTTCAACATTTAAAACTTTTTTGGGTTTACCAAAACATGAATGTTTTTTATTTAGGCACAGAACATTGCTTGCGTGTTCCCAAACTATATTTAAATCATGGGTTACAAGCAAAATAGTCAATTGTTTCTCTTCCCAAAACTTGTGTAGCAGTGTGTAAATTGTTTCTTCTCCACCAATATCAATTCCAGCTGTAGGTTCGTCAAAAAGTAAAACTTTTGGATTATCAACTAAAGCCCAGGCAATTAACATTCGTTGAAATTGTCCAGTTGAAAGTGCTCCAAATTGTCTAGAAAGAAGTTTGGGGTCTAGGTTTACTTGAGAAAGGATATTGATAATTTGGTCTTTTGAAACTTTTTTAAACTTAAAAAATTCTTCAATATTAAGAGGTGGTAAATTTTTTCTTTGAACAAATTCTTGTGGAGGAAGGTAGCCAATATCTTTAGTATTCCAAGTAATTTTTCCTTGGTGTGGAAGAAAACCCAAAAGAGCGCGAAGAAGGGTTGTTTTTCCTGCTCCGTTTGGTCCCAGAATTACTAGCACTTCGTTTTGGTTAACTGAAAAACTAAGATTTTGTAAAACTTTTTCACCACTACGTGAAACATTTAAGTTTTCTACTTTTAGAATTTCTTTCAATGTTGAACCTTTGAATTTTTATTTGATTATGCAATATAAAATTTACTATTCTGGCCGTTCGTCCTGAGGGCGAGCTTTGCGAGCGTCTCGAAGGATTTGAACGGCTTATCCTTTTAAAAAAACATTATCAAACTTGCTTTGAAAAAAAATGTTTGTTGGCCATTCGTATAAACCCTTCGAGACAATTTGCAAGGCAAATCCCTCAGGGCGAACGGCCATGGATAGTTGAAGTTTGAAAGAAGCTACAACTTAGTTTGTTAAGTATATCAAAGAGATAAACTAAAGTGTAATGAGATAAAAAAAGAAAGCGCCACAAAATTGCAGCGCTTTCTTTCTAGTTTGGTTTCTTGATATTTAGTCAAGAACTATTACACCACCATCTGTTCCAACCATCAACTGACCGGTACCAGAAATGTTTTCAATCCAGTGAATTCTCTTGTTATCAGTAAGTGTAGTGTCTGATGTTGTAACATCATAAGGTGCGGTTATATTCCATTCGCTACCATTGTAAGGAATAGATTCTAGTTTATTCCAATAGTTGTTATTTGTTGGATCAAAGTCTGTGGTAAATCTGCGTCCACCATCTGTCCAGAAATTTGTTGTGAAGTCTAAGTAGTTTGGAGAGAAGGTAGCTTTATTTAGAGCAAACGTTCTAGAAGCAACTGCTGTTCCATTTGCAATGTAGCTTTGTGCTTTAATTGGTCTTACTGCGCCAGGAGCGGCAGGTGTTCCGCTAGCATTTCCACCTTGTAAAATTACGCTGTTTTGGTAAATGTTAAGACCATTTGAATCATCTGTAAATGGAATTGACCAGAAAATTCTAGGTGTTAGTGAGCTAGAATTTGTATGATCATAGACCTCTCTAGCATCTTTTACGCTGTACATTGAATGTTGTGGTTGGCCTGATGTTGTAACAACAGGATCCCATTCAAGTGATGTGCTTGCAAGATTTGCTATTTCGTCTAATTGACAAGTTGTTGTATAAATTCCACTATTTGTGCTTAATACACCATAGAAAGCATCTTTAGCATTATTAGTTAAAATTGTGAAACCTGTAAACAGTGAGTTTGCAGGAATTCCACCTCTTCCTGATTCTGCTATTACTCTAGAAGCCAGTGTATCCAAAGTAGCATTCAAAGGTATTTCAATTAGTTTATCTGTGATAGTTGCAGAATTTGGATCGATATCAAGGCCAACAACATAAATTTTATTTGTTGTTGAAACTATGTGTGATACTGCAGTATTTGCAAAGTTTGAAACCGTAGCGCTGGTACTGTCAGTAATTTTAGCCCATTGTGGTTCTTGATTACCAAACAGAGGGTTGTTGATAAGATCTGTTAATCCGTAGCCACCATTAAACCCAGCAGTAGCCTCTTTTGCATATACATATAAACCATTATCTGTTCCTGCAAAGAAGTAACCATAATCATCTTCAGCTATATCAGTTTTATCTGTTGCAGCATCATTGTTATAGGCATAACCCAAACAACGGACAGCTCCGGCACCAACTAATGCTGTATCTTTTGTTGCTAGACCAGTAAAGATAATATCATCAGGTGAGGTTCGTTTATAGTTTGCGTTGTTGGTAGTTCCATAATCAAGTCTAACTTCATTAAAGTAATTTGGAGCACCATCTGTGTAGTTAGTTCTTGCAAATATTACTTTTTCGTAACCACCAAACATTGCAATAGAGTTACATAGGTTGGCTGTTGATCCAATTGCTGGTACATATTTTGTTATCCCAGTTGTGCCTGCCTCGCCTCTTGCTAGTCCAATATTTGAAGGTTGTCCACCAGGTAAATCAAGTACACAATAGCTACCATCAGATAAATCACTTGAAAGTCTGTAAGCAAGTTTGGTATTGACAGTTTCTAATCCTGTCCAACCAGTTCTTTGCATTGTTTGGTTGTCATTTGCTACACGCCAAATTTTACCATTAAGCGCATCAACGTCAAAGACTAAAGTGTTATCGACCGTATTTGCTCCTAGTGCTGGGTACACACGTTCCCATTTTGTCCAAGAACAGATCAAGCCATTTTGGTCAAACATTGCTTGTGACTTCCATACTCCAGGATTGTTGTATTGTTTTCTTCCGTTTACTCCGCCTGTGACATAAACTGCGTCCCCAATTACTACCATGTCACTACATGTGAAATTGGCATCCCATGGCAAGTCAGCACTTCCAACAATAGCTGAGTCAAGAAGTGATAGGTCATCAAAAGTTGCAGCTTGCATAACGGATTCATTTAGGGTGTCATTTATTATGATGTCACCACGACGAACGGTTGAAGAATCACTATTTATTGCAATACGTAAAGCATATATTTTATTTCCTGAAGCTGTTTGCGAAAGAGGAATTTCACCAATTGCTCCACCGTTGACAATAAGATATTGGAATTCGGTACTTGTTTCCATATGTCTAACTTTGTGTATGTTAACAGACATAGCTGATCCACTTGAAAGTACGGAGAAAACACCAAACGTGCTGTCTTCGGTGGATGGTTCAATACTATTAACAATTTTTTCTATTGCTACCATGCCGCGACCATTAATTTCACCTTTTACAAGTGCATACGCGGTAGGAGCAGGGGCTATGGTTCCTGTAGTTGAGTGTGAAGCAATATAAAGTCTTTCAAGACTTGAATTCCAGTGCATATCTGTAACTGTGTAAGATAATAAATTGCTATAGTTAAATACTTCTGGGCTAGTTGGATCTAATTTCAATGCTGCATAATCAGATTCTGAAGGTACATCAGTATTACCTTGTATTACCGTGAAAGTATCACTAGAGCTCATTCTTGCTAAAGCTATTCCTGCACCTTTACATCCACTTCCATCTTTAGATATCACACGTGCAAATACATGGCATGTATTTGTTTCTATTAAAGTAACATCTGTACTTTTTATACCTAAATCATCTTCTGTACAAGTTCCTGTTATTGCATTAGCTGTATGTGCGACTCTTGCGTAGGCATCAGCAAGTAAAGTACTGGTGGCTGTAGATTTATCACTAATTTTAATTGAACTTAATTTATTACTGTCTGTTTCTGTTAAACAAGCAACATGAGTTGCGCCAGCATCAGAAGTATTAAGAAGCGAAATAGCATTGATCATTTGTCTATTTGTAATGCCGGTAAAATATGAGTCATCTGAAAGTGCTGTGAATTTTGATGAAGTTCGTGAGCAAGAGCAGACAGAAAAATCGCCATCACCAACATCTGTGCTTCTTGTTCCTATATAAATTGTTCCATCATAGCGATCAAAATCTTTTGTTGTTGGCGTAATTATTCCGTCAAAACTGACATTCGTGCCATTAGTTGCTGTAAATATTAAATCCACTGCTCTGACGGAACTTCCCAATCCAAGCAACAGGGTTAATACAAGCAAGTTTTTGAGTTTTTTTGGTAACATCTTTTGTTCTCCTTTTAAAAACAATTGCTTAGATTTTTAAAACTGTAAGTCTAAACCTATACCACCACCATACATGTTGGTGGAGAAGATATTTTTACCACCTATTGGGAAATCATAGAAAGCATTCAATCTTGCTCCCCATTTTTTACTTTTGATATGAACACCAAAGTCATATTCAGCTAATAAGTGAATAACGTGTTGTCTCCAGGTGTAAAGACCGGAATCGCTATTAACTGTAGATGAAGAAAATATTGTAGTATTGCTTGGTGTTAAATCATTAGATCCTTTATTGGTGTAAGAATAACCAAGCAAGAAAGATAAACCTTTATAGAAATGGTCAAATTTAGCATCTAGGCCAATATCCCACATGGCACCAAAGTCTGTTTTTGCTTGACCTTCTGCAAGTTTAATAAAACCACTTTGGTTTGCATTGGTTTTCATTCTATTATTGTAAGTTTTATTAAAGAAGAATTGTACGCCAGTGTATGCGCCAAATGTTAACCAACTTAGTGCGCCAATATTTAAATCAAAACGAAGAGGAAGTCCCCAATGTTGGTCGTAACCAGTAGAAACAGGGAATGCATAACTAACATCTGCCTTAGAATCTGTTGGGAAAAGAAGACCAAGCCTGAATGCAAGACTTAAAAATTGTAAGAAATCAAATGTTTTTTTGTCTTCATACTGCCAACCTACCATAATGGACAATTCGCCTAATCCTGTTTTTTCATAAACAGAATCATAGTTTTTCATATCATAAGCATTTAACACATTATTAAATAACTTAAGTAAACGGATCCAATCTCTATTTTGTTGAGAGTACATTCCTGTTTCAGGGGAAAGATCGGTATAACTAATATTATCAACTTTTATTGTTCGTAGAGGTAGTTGGGCTTCAAGGAAAAATCCGGCAGCAAGATTTTGACGAATACTGAAATCTGCTTCTAAAAGTGAAAATTTTCCATTAAAACTTAATTTTCCGAAGTTTGAATTGTTTTGTGAGTGATTAACTAAGTTTGCAGCTAAAATTCTATAATCTGTTACATCTACATCGCTTGTTGCTGGAACGCCTGTTACCAAATAAAGCATATTTTGGTTGCCATGGGTATCAAGAACAGATGATTTGTGGCCAGCAAAGTCATAGCCGCTACGTGCTGCACCGTATTGTAGTTTGATGTCAAGTTGATTGAACCAGTTTTTTGTATTATGTGATTGTAAACCTTCAAAGTTTGCAATTTTGTAGTAATGTGCGTTATCCATTGCGGAAAGTGTAGGCAGTGCTACAAGACCTAAGATTATTCCTAGAAGTTTTCTTCTTAAATGTATTCTCATACCGATCTCCTTTTTCGTTTTGAGAAGAAACTATTTTGGACTTTTTTGAGATTGCTAATAGTTGCCGATTTTTGACGCTTCAAAGTAAACTTAGTGTGATAAAGAATTTTTTTCAAGAAAAAACAAATTTTTTTTTCATGAGGCGGTTTTAGGGGCCTTTTTAGAAAGTTTTTTTTGTGATATATTTATAGAATAAAATTATTTTTTAAGTTTTTGCATTGATTTATCAATAATTCTAAATTTTTAATTTGTGGGGCTAATTATAAATATGTTCAAGAAGAAAAATACCAAAATAAAAGGCGAAATGTCTTCTAAAGATAAAGAAAAACGCGATTTAGATGAAAACAGCGTAGTTAAAGAAGAAAAAATTTCCCAAGAATCCCAACAAGTTAGTAGTGAAAATCCTAAACAAAATTCAAAAGATGAAATTTCTTGGCAAGAAAAGTTTTTGCGTGTAAATGCTGACTTTCAAAATTTTAAACGCAGGGTGGATAAAGAAAAGTCTGAATGGGTCAATTTTGCACAAATTGATACTATAAAATCATTTCTGCCATTAATTGATGAACTGGATATTGCAATGAAATCCAGTAAAAAGTGTGAATTAAAGAGTGAAATTAGATCTTGGTTAAATGGATTTGAAATTATTCAAAAAAATCTTATTAAAAAATTGTCAGAATTGGGTGTTGAACAAATTGATTGTAGAGGCGAGTTTGACCCTAATCTACATGAGGCTTTAATACGTATTGACTCTGAGGACCAGAAATCTGGTCAAATTGTAGAAGTAATCTCTCCTGGCTACCTATTTAAAGGCAAGGTGATTCGTCATGCCAAAGTTAGTGTGGCAAAATAAAAAAAATTCTAAATCTAGAAAAGTGTTGCGTAATAAAAAATTTAAGCAGCGAGTTTATTCTTCGCTAAAAAAGCGTAAAAGTGTTCTTAAAAAGGGGATTTCTATTCTTCCCAACCTTTTTACTTTAGGGAATGCATTTTTTGGTTTTTATTCTGTGGTTTTTGCAGCAAATTCTGAATTTGTTGCGGCAGCCAGCTGTATTTTGTTAGGCGCATTGATGGATGCTCTGGATGGAAGGGTTGCAAGACTAGCTAAAGTTACAAGTTTGTTGGGATTGCAGCTAGATTCGCTGGCAGATGCAATCACATTTTGTTTTGCACCGGCTTTTTTGGTTTATTTTGCGTATTTAAAATCTTTTGGATTATTAGGTATTTTAGCTGTTACTTTATATTTGAGTTCTGGTTTGTTGCGTTTAGCGCGTTTTAATTTGATATCTAAACAACAAACAATATATTTTTTAGGTTTGCCTTCAACTATATCAGGTTGTTTTTTAGCATCTGTTGTTCTTTATACTACAAATCAAAGTTTTCATTATTTTTATTCGTTATTTTATATATTTTTAGTTTGTTTATTAGCAGGGTTAATGGTTAGTAGAGTACCTTTTTTTGCTTTTAAACAAAAATTATTTCGTTTTAAAAAGAATTGGGTAATTGTTGTAGGCGTAATATTTTTTGCATTTTTGGCTACATTGCGTATAAATACTTTTTTGCTTTTGATTTTATCTTTATATTTGATAGGTTCAATTTTCTGTGCGCTTTTTTATAAGAAGATCTTTACTAAAACTGGAAAATAAAAAAAATTATAAGTTTTTATTAAAATACAAATCGAGGTAGAGCATGAAGAAAATGGTTATATTTAAAAATATTTTATTTTTGTCAGCAGTTTCTTTAGGTGTTTTTTTAATACATCGAATTTATGATAATCAATGTTATTTAAAGGAAGAAATAGCAAAAGTTTATGATATCGCAAATCAAACACAAGGCAAAACACTAGAAGTTCAAAAAAAAGATTCTCTGTCTAAACAAAAAAAACACCTTGTTCTACAGAAAAATTCTATAAAAGATGGTAGTTGGTTGGATGTTCAACAAAAAGCAAAAGATACGGTTGTCCAAATTTTTGTACAAGTTTCTAGGTTTAATTGGTTTGAACCATACAAAACACCTCAACAATCGGAAGCAACTGGAAGTGGTTTTTTTATCAATGAAAAAGGGCATATTCTTACTAATTATCATGTTGTAAATGAAGCAAGTCTTATAAATATAAAAATACCATCACTGGGGACAGAAGTTTTTGAGGCTGAGATTATGGGGGTAAGTCCAGAGCGGGATATTGCGATTTTAAAACTAAAGGATAGTGTTTTAAAAGAAGTAAAAAAAGATCTTGGCGGAAAAATTTCATATTTAGAATTTGGTGATTCTGACCAAGTTTTAAGAACACAAGAGGTTATGGCGCTTGGTTATCCGCTTTCACTTCCTACGCTAAAAAGTACACAAGGAATTGTTAGTGGAAGAGAGAGCTTGGGTGGACAATCATATTTGCAGACAACCGCTGCTATAAATCCAGGCAATTCAGGTGGCCCGTCACTAAATTCAGCTGGAAAAGTTATAGGAATCAATACCGCAGGAATTACTACTGCGCAAAATATGGGTTACGTAATTCCTATAAGTGAAGTTAAGGCAGCTATTAATGATTTGTATAAAGTTAAATTATTACGAAGACCTCTTTTGGGTACAATTTTTGCGTTTTCTACCAAAGATCTTGCTAAATATTTAAAAAATCCGGTTGGTGGAGGTTGGTATGTTACGCGTGTTTTAAAAAACAGCACTTTTGAGCGGAGTGGGGTAAAAGAAGGAGACATGGTTTATGAGATTAATGGACATAAAATAAGTAGGTTTGGTGAGATTTCAGTACCTTGGTCAGAAGATAAAATATCTGTTTTAACTCTTTTAAACCGTTTCGTTGTTGGTGATGTAGTTAGTTTGGTTATTTACCGCAATGGTGTGAAAAAAAACGTTAGTTTTAAACTAGAAGCTCAAAAAGTTATGCCGGTTAGCTTGGTTTATCCTAAGTTTGAAAAAATTGATTATGAAGTACTTGGTGGAATGGTTGTGATGCAACTAACACTCAATCACGTTGCTTTATTGATAGGTAAAGCGCCTTTTCTTATGTCTTATTCTAAATCAGAAAATCAAGCTACTCCAAGATTGATTGTTACACATATTTTACCCAATTCACAGGCTTACAAAGCGGAAACAATTTCTGTTGGTTCCATAATTGATGAAATTAATGATGTTTCTGTTTCAACTCTTGATGAATTTAGAGATGCTGTTAAAAAAAGCAAAAAAACAGGCTATTTAGCTATTCAAACCTTAGATGGTGTTGTAGACAGAATGTTTGCTGCATTATCCACAAAAAAGATTATTGAAGAAGAAGATAAACTTTCTAGACAGTATTTTTATGAAAAATCTAAACTTATAAAAGCTATTTCTTAATGGGCGAAAAAGAAAAAAAACGTTTAGATATTTTAGTTTTAGAAAAATTTCCTAATTTAAGCCGTAGTTACATTCAAGATAATTTAATTTTAGCAGGCAAAGTAAAAGTTAGCGGTAAAATCATTACAAAACCAGGCGTTTTGGTTTATGTAGATTCTAAAATAGATGTAGATTTTAGTGAGCCTAAATATGTTAGCCGTGCAGGTTTTAAGCTTGAAAAGGCTTTAGATTATTTCAAGCTAGATGTTTGCGGATTAATTGTTTTAGATGCCGGAGTTTCTACAGGTGGTTTTTCTGATTGTTTGTTGCAACGTGGAGTTAAGCGAATTTATGGAGTTGATGTTGGGCATGGACAAACAGCTGAAAAATTAATAAATGATTCTAAATTAGTTTTGATTGAAAAAACAAATATTCGAAATCTTGAAAAATTAGCTGAATTAGTTGATTTAATAACTTTAGATTTATCTTTTATTTCCACACTTAAAGTTATTGATAATGTTGTTAAATTTTTAAAAAAGAATGGCAAGATTATTATTTTAATTAAACCACAATTTGAAGTTCAACCTCAAGAGGTAGGGCGTGGTGGAATTGTTAAAGATGAAAAGATTCATAAAAAAGTTATAGAAAAATTTAAAAACAAAATGGGCGAGTTAGGGTTTATTTTTAATGGAGTTGTGGAATCTCCGGTTGCCAGTGATAACAAAGAATTCTTGGCTTTGTTTGAAAGATGAAGCGATCCACGCGGTTGGGCGCGTGGTATCTAGCGAAATTCTTCATAGCCTCCTCCGTCGCTAAAGCTATGGAGGACACGTTGGCGCCCGGCCGCCGTAGCCATTTTGAAAAATACAGCGGATTTTTGTGTCACTTTGGCGGGGGAGGCACGGAGAATAAATAATTATTCTTTTTAATATATAAAAAAGGCTGGTCAAATTTTGACCAGCCTTTTTTGTGTTATAAATTATGTAACTTATAAACTAAGTATATCTTGTTTTAGTGAACAAGTTTTTTGCTTAGTTTTAAAGCGTCTTTTAAAAACCCTTTAAATTCACCATAGTTTAATACAAATGGTGTTACAGAAGCACCAATAATTGCTGATGGAAGAATGATATCTTTCCACAAGAATTGGTGACATTTTTTAAGTAGTAATCCGTGATATACATGTTCTTTTAGTGTTGGGTAATATGAGCTAGAACTTTTTGCATTTCTTACGATGCCGATTGTTTTTCTGCAAAACCTTCTTGATTCACCAAAGAAAAATTGTACATCATCTAATTCACATTCTTTTGGAAGAGTGAAATATTTCTTTAAGATTTCTTTGTGCTCTGCGCTTATTTCTTTACTAGATTCAATTTTTTCTGCAGACAAAGATTTGTCATTTATATCTAAAAGCATTAAAGGTTTTTGACTTGGAATCTCTGATTCTGAAATATTTTCTTGAATATTATTTGCATATTTTTCAAAATTTTCAACGTTGTCAAATGACCATCTCATAGGAATGCCTGCATGATATGTTTCTACAAGGGGGTTTGCTTTGTATTCATAATTTTTAGGCATAAGATGTAGAGCAACAAAGACTTTTTTAAATATTTGTCCACCTTTTGTTACTGGTTCATAGTGACGGTTGGTTGTTAAAAATACTGCATAGTTCCACCACTTGTGAACGTCAACTTTGCAAGAATCATCTTCTGCAAGATAAAAAACTATATTTTGAGAAATTGAAGGTCTATGTTGTTCAAGATAAGGTTTGCCGTCTAGGCATTTTCTTTTGTAAAGCCATGCTGCTGGTGTGTCCATTCTTACAAGAGTATATTCAGGAGTTTTTTTTGTTGTGTCTCCATTTGGTTCTGCTGCAGACTGTGGATACTGTGCTGGTTTAGGTGTTGCTAGTTTTGATGCGTCTATTTCTACGATTTCATCAGCCGGGATTTTTTCTTCTAAAATAATGACATCTTCTTCAACAGCTTCTTGTGCAACTAAATAGCTTGTGCTTAAGCTAACCATAGCGCCAAGAATAAAGCCGCAACAATATTTTTTTTGTCTTTGTGAAAGCATAAATGTTCCTTTATAAATTTAAAACAAACAAGAAAAACCGTGGAAAATTCTAGCCCTTTCCCAAGAAAATATATTATATTTTTTTTTTAATATTGCAATGAATTATTTTTAATGATCAAAATCACGTATGCTTCGATGGGTTCAGAATAAATATTTGACAAGATATTTGTTTAATAGGTCTAGACGTATTTTCTTGCTCGGTTGGTTGTGTTTACTTAGAAAATCATGGGGTTTTTAGGCGAGATTAGAAATATTTATTTTATGAATTTCAGTTTGGTTGCTATAAGTATGATTAATGCTAAAAGGTACGGCAAAAGAATTACTAAAAAGTTACTATTATGTTGTAGTGCAAAGTCTGCCAAACTAAATAAAATAAGAAAAACAGGATAAACCAAAAATATTAATATCCATCGGTAATATCGGTTTTGTGGTGCAACAAAAAAGAAGCAAAAACTTAAAATGATATATAAAAGAGGTTGAAGGTGGCTAAAGAGTCTACTTAAAAGTTTGCCAATTTCTTGGTTATAAGCAGCTTTTGGTAAAAGTTTTCTGATTAAAAAAAGATTACTTATTTGTCGTTTTAGCGAAGGAATGCCAACGTACATTTTTAGATGAGCAAAAAGTCCTGGTAGATAATAAGTTTTATTTTTGATTTTATTAGTTTCATTTGTTTGGTAAGACCAACTTGTTGCATCTGTTAGTGTTAGGGTTAAGTTTTTAGTAGAAAGATCAGCCATTTTGCTTTCAACTTTTTGCGTTGCAACAAAGTTTTCATCCATAAAAAGAAGAGAAACTCCTTCTCCCTTATTTTCTTCAATATCTAAAACTTGAAAATATAAAAAATTATTATTTTTAGGCATAAACCATTGATTATAAAGTCTTTTGTAGGTATTTCTTTTGAGTTGTTCCATTTTGAATATTTCTGACATTTGTGACAGTGGATAAACAATAATTTCTTTGCCTACAAAACTCAAAAAAGAAAGCATTAATCCGCAATAAAGAAAGGCACAAAGGATTTTATTTGGATGAATGCCAACAAGTTGGAAACTTTCAAGTTCTTTTTTTTGATATAGCTCCCTAAATAAAAGGCAAGTTGCCAGCCACGCGCCTAGTGGAATTAGATCAAAAAAGCATGGTAAAAGATTTAGTAAAATAAATTCTATGATTGTTAATACATTGACGTTTTGAGTTCTTGTTAATTTTTCAAAAAACTCAATGAAATTATAAAGAAGAGTTAATCCGGTATTTACCAAAAAAAAGTATGTAAAAAAACGTCGAAAAATGTAGCGAGTTAAAACCATGTCATTGTATTAATTTATTTTCTTAGGCTTTTTGGTGTTATAAGTCCGCAAGAAACTACTGTTTTTATTGCTTCTTCAAATGTTATTTTTGTTTCTATTGTTTCTGATTTAGGCAATATAAAAAAGTAGCCACTGCTTGGATTTGGAGAGTTTGGCATAAATACTTTTACATACTCCGCGTCCGGTTTTTGCTTTTCAGTTGGAATAAGTTTTTGCATATCTGTTGCGCTTCCAAGTAAAAAAGCAATATTGTAAAAGTTTTCATTTGGAAATTGAATTAAAACAACTTTTCGTTTTGCCTTAACAGGATCTGGAACATTAAAGAAATTAATTAGTGTTTGAGAAGAAGAATAGATGCTATTTATTATAGGAATTTTAGAAATAATTTTCTCAAAGTGATGTATTATAGGAGAAATAACTAGTATTTTTAGCAAAATTCCAACGAAAATTAACAAGATTGTAATGATGATAATTTCAGCACCAGGAATTTTTTGAATGTATAGCGGGCTCATATTTTTTAGTGGTTTTAACCAATTTGCAATCATTCCATATGTAAAAGTTATTAATAAGATTGTTATTGCTGCAGGAAAAACTGCAAAAAGTCCGCTTAAAAAAAGTGATTTTATTGTTGAAAGTATTCGTCTTATTATATTCATAATATTACCTCTTAATTTAGGTATCAAGGGCTTGGCTTAATTCTTTTGCTAAACATTCGGCAGCGTTTTGTGCCAAATTTCTATCTTGATCTTCTGTCATTACACGTAAGATATTTTCTGTTCCTGAAAATCTTACTATTATTCTACCATTTTCAAGTTCTTGTTTTTTGCTTTCTATAATATTAGCATAACATTTTTTTGATAAATCATCTTTTTTAGAAATTGGAACATTAATAAGTATTTGTGGGAATTTTTGAAATGTGTTTAATTCCCAGTTTCCAGATTCTTTTATACTTTCCAGCATTTTTAGTGCCGCAAATATTCCATCTCCAGAATTTAAATAATTTTTTATTATGATGTGTCCAGAGCTCTCGCCACCTAAAAGTAACTTTTCTTCTTCTAGTTTTGCACTAACATGTTTGTCTCCCACCGGAGTTCTTAGCAGTTTTTTACCTTTTTGTTCAAGATGTTTTGCAAATCCGTGGTTTGTCATAATTGTGCCTACAACAGTATTTTTTTCTTTGAGTTGTGGGTGGTTGCTGAGTTCTGCCAGGATGTCATCGCCATCCCGTATTTCACCTTTGTTATTTATAGCAATTACACGGTCGCCATCTCCGTCAAAGGCAAATCCAATATCAGCTTTTATTTTTAAAATGGTATTTTTTAAATTTTGTGGGTGAAGGGCGCCACAATTATAATTTATATTTTTTCCATTTGGCTTATTTGAAATTGTTGTAACTTCTGCGCCTAAGCTTTTAAAAATTTGTGGTGCAACGTCGTATGTTGCTCCGTTGGCGCAATCAAGAGCCACTGTTATGCCTTTTAAAAAGTTTGTTTGGAATTTAGAAATAATTGTTTGGCAATATTTTTTTTGTTGTTCTGGGCATGAATAAAGTATTGAATTTAGGGTAGGTTTTTTTTGTTGAATGTAATTTGTATTTTCTAAAGAAGGGTCTTTAAAATATGTTGAAAAGAGATTTGTGATTTCTTTTTCATCTATTTCATTTAGTTTGCCACTTTTCCCGTCAAATAATTTTATACCATTGTCAGTGTATGGATTGTGTGAGGCAGAAATAACAATTCCAAAATCAAAACTTTTATCATGTGTTATGATTTGCAAAACTGCGGGGGTTGGAAGTACGCCGCCATCTATACATTTTAAATTGTAATCAGCGAAACCAATTTTTAAAAAATGTTTAATGTTTTCACATGAAATTCTTGTATCGTTTGCTAAAAAAACTTTTTGGTTATTTCCATATTTTTCACTACTCCAATGAGCAATAGATTTTCCTAAGCAAATAAGTGCTTTGTGTGTAAATGGAAATTTATCTGCTTTTCCTCTGATTCCATCTGTTCCAAAATGAATTATTTTTTCCACGGTTCCCTTTTAGTTTACGTACTTATTGGCTGCATATTTTATTCTTCTGGACTAATTAAGTTAAAATAACATAAAATTTTGTTGAGTTAAATAAACTTCAAAATTACAGAAGGAATATAGTTTATGTTAAGTTTTATTTTCATGGCTAAATGTTTTGGTGTGGGATTACTTTCAACTTTAGGTGTTGGTCCTATTTTTATATTAACTTTTAACCGTTCTGCAATGTATGGTTTTTGGAAGGGAGTTATTACGGCAGCTGGTGCAGCAATTGCAGATGGTATTCTTTTTGCGTTAGGTTTATTGGGAGTGCTTACCATTCTTTCAGATCTAAAGCATGGTTTTTTGTTTATGGATTTAATTGGTGGGATTGTTTTGATTGGTTTTGGAATTCACACTTGGTATAAAAAAGTTGCGCCCAAAGAATTGCGTCCTCGCTATCTTCCTGCGGGTATAAATTTGTTGAGAGTTCCTGTTAAGTCATTTTTAATAGCAATTTTAAATCCGATGGCAATTATCTATTTTGGTTTTTGGAGCACTCAAATTTTGCCGGCCAATTTTATATATTTTACTTCTCATGAAATTATATTAAGTAGTTTTATTATATGTGTTGGAACTTTTTTGGGATTGGTTGTTGTTAGTTTGATTGCCAGTTCTCTTGGTTCTTGCATTGTAGGTGCAAAACTTGTACGTGTTGCACATGTTACAGGTGTGCTTTTTTTTCTTATAGGTTGTTACTTTATGTATGATTTTATTTCTGCTTTGGTAAAGATGTACATTCTTTAAATAATAATTTTAAATTACGCACTTCTTTGGAACAATCTACTAAACGCAAACCTAATTTTACTTCCTAATTTATTGAAAAAAGAAACAGGTGGACGAACACGATGCGGTCTTACTGGTCCTTCTGGTCTTGGTCCTGCTGGTGGAGTTGGTTGTGGAGGACGTTGTGGAGCGGTTGTTTGTGAAGCTTCACCATAAACATCAAATAACAACCAACAACTTCTTACCAGTTGATTTATTAATTCTGTTGGCCAAGGAATAATATGGTTATGATAAATATTAACACTATGTAACATTCTTAGTTGCCCAATTTCTGGTGGTAATTCAGTGAGTTGGTTATAAGAAAGATTAAGCTTTTGTAAACTAGTTAGATTTCCAATTGATGCTGGTAAAGAAGTAAGTCTGTTATTATCAAGATTAAGTACTTGTAAATCTATTAGTTGCCCAATTTGTGGTGGCAAAGAAGTGAGTTGATTCTTATTAAGCCTAAGTATTTGTAAGCTTCTTAGTTGCCCAATTGCTGGTGGTAAAGAAGTTAGGCGGTTATAATTAAGATCAAGTAATTTTAAACTTGTTAGGGCCCCAATTTCTGGTGGTAAAGAAGTTAGGCGGTTACCAACAAGATTAAGTTGTTGTAAATTTCTTAGAACCACAATTTCTGGTGGTAATTCAGTTAGTTGATTATTCTTAAGACAAAGTACAGTTAAATTAGTTAGGTTTCCAATTGATGCTGGTAATTCAGTGAGTTGGTTATCATCAAGAAAAAGTTCCTGTAACTGTTCTAGGTTCCCAATAGATGTTGGTAAAGAAGTGAGTTGGTTCTCTCCAAGATAAAGTTTTTGTAAATGTGTTAAACCAACAAAAAAATCTTCAGGTATTTGCCTTGTATTGTTACGTAACTCTAAAATCAAGCTCACAACTATTGGATTATTTTGTAAGTCTTGTTTAACTTCGGCAAAACCTTGGTTAGTGTTTATTTCATACCATATACCAGGTTGTCCAAACAACGTTCTCCTTCTTGCATTTTGCGTCCGTAGGTATAGTTGGACGGTTACTTCTGACGGAGTCGTTGGAGCCCTACAAACAGGACATGTTCTATGATCCCTAAGCCATGGATCAACACACGTTTTATGAAATCTATGACCACAAGTTAAAATTTTTATTTCCAAATTATTAAAAGGCACAAGATTTGCTTCATCTTCTTGATTGATAAGTTTGCCTTCAGCATCAACAGAAATTATATCTTCTTCGCTTGCAATTCTTTGCCCTTCAGAATTAACCGGAATATCTGCTTTTCTTTTATTAATTAAGTTTCCTGCATCATCTTTTTCATACAAGCTTTGAAGACATATCCTACAATCATCCCTAAAATCTTGCTCAACTGCTTTCAAACGCAAATTACTTGCAACAAAAACACAAACTAACAACACAAAAAGCTTCAATAACTTATTCACAAACGTTCTCCTTTTTTTAACAAAAAAACCACAACACAAAATTTCTACCTTTTGCATGCTAACAAATCAATTTACCCAAAAGCAAGATAATGCAAAAAAAAAGGTTAATTCGCAAAACAAAGTCTTTTTTTTATCTTCAGTTTTTCAAAATAATGAACCGTTCAAACCCTTCGAGACGATTTGCAAAACATTCCGATCGAGACGATTTGCAAAACATTCCGAGCATCCTGAGCTTTTCGAAGGATCAGGGCGAACGGACAGAAAGTAATTTTTTGTTTTAAAAATAATTCTAAGTCGCGTGATGGCATGCTAATGCCTACAAAAATTCTATTTTAATTTAAAATTTTTTACGCACTTCTTTTGAAAATTTTTCTAAATGCAAACTTTATTTTACGGCCTATTTTTTTGAATAAAGAAACTGGTTGCGTTTCTTTATTTGGTTGTGGTGCCGGTGTTTGTGAACGTTGGCCCCAAATAATAATACCTCTGTTTTGTGTTCTCATTAGCCATATTATTCTTCTTGGCCAAGGAACAAGATGGTTCTCTTGAAGATAAAGTTCGTGTAAATTTGTTAGCTGCCCAATTTCTGGTGGTAATTCACTGAGTTGGTTATCATCAAGATTAAGTGCTCGTAAACTAGTTAGATTTCCAATTGATGCTGGTAAAGAAGTGAGTTGGTTGTTATCAAGATTAAGTATTTCTAAATGACTTAGATCGCCAATTTCTGTTGGTAAAGAAGTGAGTTTGTTATTATTAAGCCAAAGTTTTAGTATTCTTAAAGCTTCTAATCCTGAAAAAAAGTATTCTGGTATTGTGTGAATATTTTCGTCTATATCTAAGTCTAACTCTGATATTCTTTGTGGTTCTAAAGATAAAAGATGATTTTTTAGTTGAGAAAATCCAGCAGTTTTTTTTATTTGGTATTTTAAATACCAGGTATTTCTAATTAGTCTTTCATCTACAATTATATATTCTAGAGGATAAATCCGTGTACCATCTAATGTAATTGCTGTTTGAATCTGTTGTCTGCAAAGAGGGCAAGTATTGGCGGTAATACTTCCAGATGATAACCATCTTTGAAAACATGTTGTATGAAAATAATGTTTATGATCAGTTTCGCCAGATGGAACAATATGGGAAATTTCTACAATTTCTGGATTAGGAAGACGAATAAGTTTTGATCTATCGCTTTCATTAATAAGTTTTTTGAACCGATCAACATGCAATACTTGACCATCTTTGTCAACTAAATCCCCGGAAGTATTGGTTTTGTAATACAGGCTTACCAAACAAATTGAACATTCTTCATTAGGATCTTTTTCTTGTTCTCCATTTGCTGAAGCGTCTAATTGCAAATTACTCACAACAAAAACACAAACTAACAACATAAAAAATTTCAATAAATTCTTCAAAATTCCTCTCCTCTTTTTAAAACAAAAAACATGCAATCTATAATTGTTTCTTTTTGTATGCTAGCAAAACAACTTTACCAAAATCAAGTTAATTCAAAAAAAAGGATAATACGTAAAACAAAGGCTTTTTGTGCCGTTCAAATCCTTCGAGACTATTTGCAAGGCAAATCCCTCAGGACGAACGGACAGAAAGTAATTTTTTGTTTTAAAAATAATTCTAAGTCGCATTATGGCATGCTAATATCTATAAAAATTCTATTTTAACTTAAATTTTTATACACTTCTTTTGAATATGTTTCTAAATGCAAACTTTATTTTAATATTCATGTTGATCTATTGGTGAATATCTTTTCTTCTTCTTCTTATTCTTCTTTCAAATAAGTTTCTAATTTTTTTGGAAAAGGAAATTGTTTGAAAATATTTGCCAGAAATTTTTGTTGGTGGAGTTTTATCTAATAGTGGTTGTAGTATTGATGTTGGCCAAGGAACAAGGTGATTATTATTAAGAAAAAGCATTTTTAAACTACTTAGCTGACCAATTTCTATTTCAGGTAAAGAAGTTAGGCGGTTATCTTGAAGATCAAGGAATTTTAAACTTGTTAGCCTTCCAATTTCTGCAGGGAAAGAAGTAAGATGGTTATTCATAAGATTAAGAAATGTTAAATTATTTAGTTTTACAATAGATCCTGGTAATTCAGTGAGTTGGTTATTCCAAAGATCAAGAACTTGTAAATTTGTTAGATTTTCAATTTCTGCTGGTAATTCAGTTAGTCGGTTATTAGAAAGAGAAAGTTTTGTTAATTCTCTTAGGTGCCCAATTTCTGGTGGCAAATAAGCAAGTCGGTTAGAACCAAGATTAAGCCTTTCTAAACTAGTTAAATTTTCAATTTCTGCTGGTAATTCAGTTAGTCGGTTATTAGAAAGAAAAAGTTCTCTTAAACTTCTTAGTTGCCCAATTTCTGGCGGTAAAGAAGTTAGTCGGTTATTAGAAAGAGAAAGTTTTTGTAAACTTGTTAGATTTCTAATTTCTGCTGGTAATTCAGTTAGTCGGTTATTAGAAAGAGAAAGTTTTTGTAAACTTGTTAGATTTCTAATTTCTGCTGGTAATTCAGTTAGTCGGTTATTAGAAAGAAAAAGTTCTCTTAAACTTCTTAGTTGCCCAATTTCTGGCGGTAAAGAAGTGAGTTTGTTATTAGAAAGAAAAAGTTTTTGTAAACTTGTTAGCCGCCCAATAGATGGTGGAAGAGAAGTTAGTCTATTCTTAGAAAGAAAAAGTTTTTGTAAATGTGTTAAACCAACAAAAAAATATTCTGGTATTGTTGTTATACCTTGGGGTAATTTTAATTGCAAATTCACAAATTCATGATGATTCCGTAAGAAGGGTTTAACTTCGCCAAATCCTTCTTGTGTAAGAATTTTACAATTTATATTCGTATTGTTTAATATTGCTATTATAGCATTTTGTGTAATCATTTGTTGTTGAATACTATGTGGTCGCCTGCACATAGGGCAAGTATAGGCATTGGATCTGCCAGATGTTAAGTGTCCTTTAAAACAATCATCAGTATTATGAAATCTATGACCACAAGGTAAAGTAATGATTTCTAAGCTATCAAATGGAACAAGTCTTGGTCTATCACTTTCATTGATAAGTTGACCTTCGGAATCAACGGGAATAATTTTACCTTGCGCATCTATCAAACGACCTTGGTCATTTGATAGATAAAAACTTAGTGTGCATATTGCACAATCATTTATAACATCTTGCTTGTATTTTTGTTCTCCATTTGCTTTCAACTGCAAATTGCTTGCAACAAAAACACAAATAAATAACATCAAAAATTTCAATAAATTCTTCAAAATTCCTCTCCTCTTTTTAAATAAAAAACATGCAACGTAGAATTGCAACCTTTTGTACGTTAACAAATTAATTTATCCAAAAGCAAGATATGAAGAAAGCCGATTAGCTACCCAAGGATCTCTTGCTCTTCTTGCATTTCGTGTACTTGTTGGTTGTTGTCTTGGTATTGAAGTAGCATATGGTCGCCTACATATAGGGCAAGTATAGGCATTGGATCTGTCAGATGTTAAGTGTCCTTTAAAACAATCATCAGTATTATGAAATCTATGACCACAAGGTAAGGTAATGATTTCTAAATTATCAAATGGTACAAGTCGAGCTTCGTCCGCTGGATTAATAAGTTTGCCTTCTGGGTCAACGTGAATAATTTCACCTTGCGCATCTATCAAACGACCTTGGTCATTTTTTTTATACAAGATATCCAAACATATTGCACAATTATCTCTTACATCTTGCTTGTATTCTTGTTCTCCGTTTGCCGCATCTAATTTAAAATTACTAGCAACAAAAACATAAACCAGCAACATAAAAAATTTTAATAATTTCTGTCGAGTAGAATTCATAATTTTAATCCCTTATTTTACAAAAAAACTCTTTCACAATTTGCTTTTATAGTTTAGTAAAACCGAATCCTTTAAAAAACTAACTATTTAATTATAAATCAACAATTATAAACATATTTTAACTTTCACATAAACACTTAGTGTTGTCAAAAGCCACAATAGAGAATTCAGGAAAAAGTAACCATTTTTGAATAAAAGCCGATAAAAAACACAAAATCAATGTAAATATATTTTTATCATTTTAAAAATTTAACCAAAGCAATCATTAAATATGTAAAAAAGGGCAATTCGTAAAACAAAGACTTTTTTAATTGTGAATGTTTTAAATTATGCACTTCTTTTGAATATGTTTCTAAATGCAAACCTTATTTTACGGCCTATTTTTTTAAAAAAAGAAATTGGTCGAATTTCTTCATTTGGTTGTGGTGTCGGCGTTTGTGAATGAAGCCCACTAATATATACTTGGCGGAAGTTTAACAATTTCATTATACGTATTTTTATTACTTGCAAAATGGTCAGATGGTTATTAGCAAGATAAAGACTTTCCAAATTAGTTAGATTCCCTATTGATGCTGGTAAAGATCTGAGTTGGTTATTAGAAAGATTCAGAGAGCCTAAAATACTTAGATCTCCAATAGATTCTGGTAAAGAAGTAAGTTGGTTATTAGAAAGATTCAGATAGTCTAAATTAGCTAGCTGCCCAATTTCTGCTGGCAAAGATATGAGTCGGTTATAATTAAGCCAAAGAGCTCTTAAACTTGTTAGATTCCAAATTGATGTTGGTAAAGAAGCAAGTTGGTTATACCCAAGATTAAGTTTGTTTAAATAAGTTAGACTCAAAATTCCTTCGGGTAAGGTAGTTATGTTGTTTGTAGAAAGATTAAGTACGCGTAAATAAGTTAGACTCAAAATTTCTTCTGGTAAAGCCGCAAGGTGGTTATTAGAAAGAAAAAGTTTTTGTAAATGTGTTAGGTTTCCAATTGATTCTGGTAATTCAGTGAGTTGGTTATTAGAAAGATTAAGCACTATTAAATTCGTTAAGTCCTCAAAAAAATCTTGTGGAATTTGTCTTGTATTGTCTGTTAATTCTAAATCCAATTTCACCAACCTAGGATTATCTAGTAAATAACGTTTAACTATGCCAAAACCTTGTTGGGTTGAGAGCCTGAAGGTTATATAATCCGGTCCTTGCCTTTCTATTCTTGCATTTTGCGGTTCTGTTCTTCTTGGTTGAGTAGCTATTTGTGGTATCGGAATTCCATGTGGTTCCCTACACAATGGACAGGTATTGGCATTGGATTCACCAGAGGTTAACCATTTTTGAAAACAATCTTCATGAAATTTATGATCACAATCTAAAGTTTTTATTTGCGAATCAGGACGTAATACTAAATTGCCGTTAGCATCAGTTGTGTAATATAATTTTTCTAAACAAATTGAACATTCTTTATTAGGGTCTTTTTCTTGTTCTCCATTTGCTGCTTTCAATTTCAAATTGCTTGCAACAACAAAAACACAAACTAAAAACATAAAAAATTTCAATAACTTATTCACAACTTTCTCCTTTTTTGAAACAAAAACACATACATAAAACTTTCTTCTTTTTGCACGTTAACAAATTAATTTATCCAAAAGCAAGACAATGCAAAAAAAAGTATAATTCGTAAATTAAAGGCTTTTTTGTATTGCAAAAAAACAAAAAAAGAGTTTGTATATTTTGATGAACATACAGACTCTTTTTTTCAAAGTTTTAAATTATGCACTTCTTTTGAATATGTTTCTAAATGCAAACTTTATTTTGGTTCCAATTTTTTTGAAAAAAGAAACAGGTTTTTTTGACTTAATTTTTTGTTTAAATTTGTCCTTTGTTACTCTTATCGCTTTGTAAAATTCTTCAGCTTCTGTTTGTGATTTTTTTACATCTTCTGCAAACCTTCTTTCTTCTTCTGTTAAATTAGAAGGATCTCCTTGTTGAATAATTCGTCCATTCTCAGAAATATATTTAGCAAAAAGTTCTGCATGTCGTAATGGATCTCTCGTGATAAGTATGACTCCTGTTGGATCAGTCAGTCCTTTATAGGTTTTACCTTCATCAAATACCCAAAGCCCAAGTATCTCAGTTGCTACACCATTTTTTAAAAGAATGGCAGCTTTGGTTCGTGAATGAAAAAATTCACCTAGTTGAAATATTGAAGCAATTGGAGCTATAGAGGAAATAAAGAATAAGTTATGACATTGATGTTCAATATAATCTTTTTTATTAATTAAAAGTGCATAACCAGTTGTTTTTAAAAATCCCGGGGCTCCTATTCCTGTTAGTTTTAATTCGGTTAAATAGGAATATACACATGCTTCTACATCTGCTAGAGCTCCGGAAAAAAGAGAATTTCCAAAGGCTATAGAATAAGGTTTACTATTGTCGTATTTGTATAAGGTGCTTCCAACTAGTCTTTTTTTTTGTTCTTCCCCTATGCCTATACGAAGGTCTACAAAAGATGTTCCTCTCAAAAGCAATGCCTTATTGAGATTTCTAGCTTCATATTCTAATGCCATAACTCTAGAAATACTTTTATATTCAAACTCCCTTTTAAGATTAGTAATTATTTCATAAATTTCATCCGAATGGTCGGCTGAATATCCCTTAATGCCCTTATATAAATTATTCAAATTTACAAGAGATATTGGTTTTTTTATTAAAGATTTTGCTAGATTGTTAGTTTTATTTTGAAGTTTATTGGATAAATCAAGACTGTTCGAACTTGTTTTAAGTTCCGGGGATTCATACAGTATAGCTTTTGCAATTATGTTGTTAATATATAGAAAAGCACTTTGGCTTCCATTGTTATAGAAAAAAATGCGATTAAGATTGGTATACCTATCATAAATTTTCCTGCGTATTATACGTGCTGTTTCGCTACTATTTATTATATTTGTAAGATCAAGATCAGTAATAAAACCTTCTTTAAATGGTACACGAAGGGTTTCTTTTGCTGCTTTCATAAAAGGGGTTAACTCTTCTGGATTTCCCAAACATGCTTGATATATACAATATAGTTCATATAATGCAGTTGGAATAAAAATAACTGAATATTGATGAGGTTGATCTGACAGAGCTTCTCTTATTTTTTCTTGTATAAAAAGTTCTTCAGCATATGGTTTGTTTGGTGAAAGAAGATCATTTTTGTCTTCTTCGCTGAGACTATCGTTGGCAATACACATTGGCCATTCATATTTTAATAAGATATCTGATATTACATTGCCATTTTTGTCATCGCTTGCATCTAGTGGCACAAAAACATTATCAACTTTTTTAACAATCAACAATTCAGAATGTAAGTTCATGCGCAATGTGGATAAAACGAACAACATAAAAAATTTCAATAACTTCTTCAAAATTTCTCTCCTTTTTTGAAACAAAAGTACATACATAAAAATTTCTTCTTTTTGCACGTTAACAAATTAATTTATCCAAAAGCAAGATAATGCAAAAAAAAGGATAATCCGTAAACTAAAGGCTTTTATAAATCAGTTTTCCAAATGATGTGCCGTTCAAATCCTTCCTTTAAGCTTGATGGAATTGTATTGTGTATTGATAAAAAAAGGTACTTTAAATTTTTGGACTTCAGTGTAAGACTTATTAGATTAAAATATAAAAGGAGAATATATGAAAAAAATGCGTTTAATTATTATAGGAGTAGTTGTTCTGATTTTGTCTTTTGTCGGATATTATTCTTTTTTTAAATATTCTGTTGGTTATAAATATAAAACGATTTCTGACTGGTCTAAAGTTTGTTTCGATTTGCTTCCCGAACACGATAAAGGATTTATAGAGAAAGTAGACAAAACGAAGGGTGTTTCTAAGGCTCCAATAGGAGACAGTCCATTAAAAACCCCTTTTTCTAGTGAAAACCCAAAAGAATTATTGGCAGCCGTAGATGCATTTATTATGCAAGCGAGAAAAAGTGATATGATGCATGGTGAGAAGTGGTTGAGTGGCAAGACACCTTCATTTTTAGATTTTACCGATCAGGAATATTTTTTTGTGGAGAAGAAAGAGATTAGGGTAGGCAGCAAGATTTGTTTTATTGGAGATTTACATGGAAGCATACATTCACTTCTGCGTAACTTAAACCGTCTTATTGCATCTGGCTATTTGCATGACAATTTCGAAATTAAAGACAAAAATAATTTTAATATGGTTTTTTTGGGGGATTATGAGGATCGGGGAAGGTATGGCGCAGAAGTTTGGTATACACTGCTTAGACTGAAACTTGCAAATTGGGATAATGTTTTTTTATTGAGAGGTAATCACGAGTTAAAGTTTGCCAATGATGTTGTTGGGTTTGCTTACGAGTTACATGGTTACAAAGATTTTAAGGGGAAATTTTGCAATGCATTAAAAAATTCGAGGATAGATGTTTATAAAAAGTTTTTGAATTTATATAATTTTCTTCCCGGAGCCCTTTTTATCCATAGCGGGGATTCGTGGGTTCAGTGTTGTCATGGTAGTTTAGATAGTACCTTTGACCCCAAAAAATTTTTAGCTGAGCAACAGAAAAAGTATTGTAAGGTTGGTCCAATAGGAGGCTATCCTTTTTCTGTAGGAATTATTTGGGATGATTTTGGTTCTGGAAATAAACAGGAGAGGCGAAAGATTGATCGAAGATTTAGGGTTGATGCTGCGTACGCATGTGATTACATGGTCAGGAATAATATAAGAGCTATTTTTCGCGCACATCAACATGACCTTTTTGGTTTAAAAATGCTACAATTAAAGGGTAATATTGAAGATGAATTGTTGCATTGGAAAAAAGTTGTTTCAAGAGAAGAGGTTTCCAATCCTAAAGGATTTTTAATAAATAAGCATGTTCCGGTTTTTACATTTTCTTCCGCGTCGGAAGGGGTAGGGTTGCCGTATGATTGTTATGGCATTGTAACTACCGCAAAATTTTTTGAAGGTTGGAGGCTTAAACCATACGAATATTATCTTCGACCTTTTTGATGTTCTAATAGGATTGTCTAAAGAGATTTTTTATAGTTTTTTGGATGTAGAACTTTATCCTTATTCGTACTAAAACCAGATTCTAATTTGGATTAAGTTGGATGTGAAATTATACTAAAATAACGCGAACTCGATAATTATAAACCATCAATTAAATGCCTTTTTACGCATTTAATTGATGGTTTGTTCTTTAAAAATGTATAAGCACTTAAAGTTGCAAAAATATTAACAAAAAAATTACATATACTTCTGTGTCTAGAGTGTTCTAACATACAAGTATTTTTTAGAACATTGTTTACAGACTCGATAACTCCTCTTTTTTTTTAAAGTATTTTATCGTAGAAATCCATTAATTTGTTTTTCATATTTTTTCGTATCTTTGTAATTAAAGAAATTCCCTTTTTATATAGGGTTTTAAATAGTTTTTCCGATAGATATCCTTTATCTCCAAATAATTTTCCACAAATATTTTTAGTTAATTTTGAAACTATTTTCAAGTTGTTATCTGCTACATTACCTGGAGTAATATGAAATCCAACAATTTCTCCATACTCATTAATAACAAGATGTAACTTAAATCCGTAAAACCACCCGACAGATGTTTTTCCTCTAGATGCAACATTTTTGAATACTTTATTAGAATAGATTCTTTTATTATGACAAACTTTTAAACTTGTTGAATCAATAAAAGAAATTTTTGTTGCATTTTTAGAACAATTCATAGAAAAAAATAACATTAGAGGAACTAGTATTTTCTTTTGTAGTTCTACAAGTCTGTTATAGCTGACCAAATTACGAAATGCGTTGTTATGGTATGATTTTAAAAAAAAATAATAATCTTTAAATGTTCTGAATTTTGAATGTTGAAAATAGATCACAATTGTCATAATTTCACTCAAAGAAAGTTTGTCTTTGGGTTCTCTTTTTCCTTTTTTATCACGACTTATTCCAATGTTTTGTAAATATTTTTTATATTCTTTGCAAAAATTATCTGAATGATAAAATATCTCAGTAAGCATGGCGGCTCCTTTTTTACTACTTCTTTGATTTTTTTTTAAAGTAGCGAATTGTAGTCGCCTGTCTACTTTTTTATTTAAATTTAATTATCGAGTTCGCGTTAAAATATAGCGCATAATACTTGATCGTAAAACTTGATAAAGGAAAATTATGGACTTCGTGAAAAGAAACAGCATCAGGGTTATCTTGATAAATGATAAAAAAGAAATCCTTTTGATGTGTGTTGAGGATAAAAAAACAACTTCAGCAGATGGAACATATAGTGGACCATTTTGGGTTCTTGTTGGAGGAGGGATGGAACTTGGAGAGGATATTAATGAGGCGGCGCTCAGGGAGCTTCATGAGGAGACGGGACTTTCTATGGAGGATGTTGAACTCGGTCCCGTTGTTTGGCATAGTGAAACCCATATGGTATTGGCAGGTACGCCATCACATATCAAAGATCATTATATTGTTGCGAAGCTAAAGAAAAATAACTTCGAAATATCAAACGAAAATTTTACTGATTGGGAAAAAGAAGTTGTAAGAAAAGTTGGCTGGTTCTCACTTGAACAGATCATAAAAATTTCTGATCCTGTTTATCCAAGAGGTTTAGTAGATCTTTTGCCGAATATTTTTGATGGCAAGTATCCAGAAGAACCAGTTCTTCTCTATCAAGACAGGTAAGTTGTTATGAGCAACATAATTGAAACAATAGAATTGTTTTCAAAGATAAATACTGAGCTTATTAAGCTGTTAAAGAATTTAAGCTTTGATGAATGGGAAAAAGAAACAGCCTTGCCAGGAAGAACCGTAAAAGATATTGCTTCACATATTCTTGACACTACTATCAGAAAACTATCTATGCAACGCGATGAGTACTATTCAGAAAAGGTTGAAATCAAAAGCTATCAGGATCTTGTTGATTTCATACAAAAATTGAATAGCGATTGGATTAAGGTTTCTAGGAGATTTAGCCCAAAAGTTTTGATAGCGCTTTTGGAAGTTACTGATAGGTGGCTTTACGATTTTATGAAACACTTGGATCCCATGGGAAAAGCTGTTTTTAATGTAGCATGGGCTGGGGAAAAAGTATCTACAAACTGGTTTGATACCGCTCGTGAATATACTGAAAAGTGGCATCATCAAATGCAGATTAGACTTGCCGTTGGCAAACCTGGAATAAATTCTAGGGAGCTAATGTTCCCTGTAATAGACACCTTTATGCGAGGCTTGCCATACGCATACAAAGACATAAAAAAAGACGGCATTGTAAAGGTGGTGCTTACAGGAGAATCTGGAGGAACATGGTATCTGGTTAAGTCTGAAGAAAAGTGGCAATTGGTTGATTCTTTGCAGGATGAAGCTAGCGCTGAGGTTAAGCTTTCAGATGATATTGCATGGAAGTTGTTTAGTGATACTGTTAAAAAAGAAGAAGTCGAAGGTCATATTGAAATTTCTGGTGATAGAGAATTGGCTTTGCCTGTTCTTAATATGAGAACGGTTATGAGATGAATTTAATTATTGTAGACATAAGATCTTACTTCATGTGAAACTATTCAAATGTTATTCTGGCACGGAGAAAAAAATTCTAAGTTGCATGATTGCAAGCGAAGGTCTATAAAATTTCCATTTTAATTTAAAAATTTTTACGCTTTTCTTTTGAATATGTTTCTAAACGAGAAACTAAAAAATCTTCGTATTCTTTGTAGTAACGGTGCTGGTCTTTGTAAATCTTCGCCGCGAACATCTACGCCTCTTCTTCTCAATCGATTTATTAATTCTGTTGGCAAAGGGATAATATGGTTATGCATAAGATCAAGCTTTGCAAGATTTTCTAAATTGCCTATTGACTCTGGCAAAGAAGTGAGTCGGTTCATAAAAAGATTAAGCTCTTGAAGTCTTTCTAAATTTTCTATCTCATTTGGCAAGTTGGTTAGTCGGTTACAACTAAGGCCGAGATGTTGAAGATGAACCAAATTCAATATTGTTCTTGGAAACCTTCTTAGTCTGTTGCCACCAAGATTAAGCTTTTGAAGGTTTGTTAAATTTCTTATTGATTCTGGAATTCTAGTTAGTCGGTTACTTGAAAGATTAAGATCTTGAAGGTGAATTAAATTTAATATTGTTCTTGGAAAAGAATTTAGACGATTCCAAGAAAGATTAAGTGTTTGAAGGGAAGTTAAGCTTTCTATTGTTTCTGGAATGCTAGTTAGTTGGTTACTAGAAAGATCAAGATGTTGAAGGTTGGTTAAGCTTCTTATTGTTTCTGGTAAATTGGTTAGATGATTACAATTAAGAACAAGGGTTTGAATATTAGTTATCCCTGTAAAAAAAACTTCTGGTATCTGTCTTATTCCTTCTTCCAACCTTAAATGAACTTTAACAACATTAGGATTGTTTTGTAAATACTGCTTAGCTTCGGAAAAACCTTGTGCATTGTCTATCGTACAAACTATAGTATCATTCCCATGTTGACTTATTGTTGCATTCTGTTGTGTTGGATAAATTTCTACACGATCTAACGTTATTGCGGTTTGAATTTGTATATTACAAAGAGGGCATCTTAATGATCTGCCTGGATTGTGTTGCATGTATTCTTGAAAACAATCAGTATGAAAATAATGTTTATGATCATTGCCAACATGAGAAATTGCTACAATTTCTTGATTAGGAAGACGAATAAGTTTTGATCTATCGCTTTCATTAACAAGTTTTTTGAATTCATTAACATGCAATACTTGATTTTCCTCGTCAACCAAATCCCCATTAGTATTTGTTTTGTAGTATACACTTGCTAAACATAGTGGACATTCTTTATCTTCGTTATTTTCAACAGGCTGAGATTTCAAATTACTTACAACAAAACCACAAACTAACAACATCAAAAGTTTCAATATTTTCTTCACAATTTTCTCCTTTTCCCAAATAAAAATACAAATCAAACTTGTTATCTTTTTGCATGCTAGCAAATTCATTTTTCTAAAAGCAAGATAATGCAAAAAAAAAGGTTAATTCGTAAAACAAAGGCTTTTTTATAAACACTTTTTAAAATGATGTGCCGTTCAAATCCTTCGAGACTATTTGCAAGGCAAATCCCTCAGGACGAACGGACAGAAAGTAATTTTTTGTTTTAAAAATAATTCTAAGTCGCGTGATGGCATGCTAATTCCTATAAAAAAATAATCTAAATCAAAATTTTAACGTTTGTTGTTTTATAACTTTAAAAAATAAAGCTTCAAATATGGTTATTAAACCGGTGTATTAAATCTTTTTATAAAAAACTTTCTTTTATCTATTTAAATTATGTATTTTTATATATAAGAGGATAAAAACAAATTTAGGGATTTTGTTTTGGGGGAGTTTGTTATGAATGGTTTGAAGCAATTGTTTAGAATTATTGGAAATAGTGTGAAAAAAGTAACTTCTTTTATAAAAAAATATGGTAAAAGAATCTTCCCATTTTTAGTTGTGTTGTTTGCAGTTCTTATTACGTTTGTAATGATTTACAACGTTGTTTATAATAGACCATTTTTTAGAACACGGCTTATTGCATTTGATACTCACAAAATTTCACAAACGCTCAAAGAAATAGATAGTTGTTGCAACATTCTTTCCGTTCGTTCACAAAGAAATACCATTGATTTTTTAACTGTTCGCTCATTTGTAAGCTCAGAGATTGGGTGTCTTAATCTTGCTTATCCTCAACAATGGAAAGGCCCATATTTTAGGGACAATCCTTCAATAAAAGGTAGGGTTTATGAAATTGTAAAAGCAAAAGATGGAAATTATGTTATTCCAGGACATGGCGTGGTTTTGCCAAATGGATTAATGATGGGAAAAGATGTTGTTATTACCAAAAATGTTTCTGTTGATGCAATGTTGCAAAAAGGTGGAGATTTAAATTACAAAGGGATTGAGCTAGGGAAAAGGCTTGATTTTGAAATTGGAGATTGGGATTTTCCTAAAAAATCAAAAAAGAAAATGCAGGACTGGCATAATTCTATTGAAGAAATTAATGATGCTTTGCCTTTTGCAAATAATGAAAAACAACAAATGTCTGATTAGCTAAGTCTTATGTGGTTATGAAGAATTTTGTTTTATAAACTAACTTTATTTATTGCTTGAATTACATCTTTTGCAAGTTCTACTTTTTTTAATATTTTGTTTAATTTTTTTAGGCGTTTTAATAATTTTTTTGGGTTATCTAGATGTTCTATTGTTTCTATTTTTTTCTTTTGTAAGTTTGAAAGAGTGTCGATTATCAGTTGAGAACTGAATAATAGAGTGTCTAGATTAAATATCTTTGAGCGTACATAGTTGCTACATGGGTGAAAAATTTCATTTATTTCTTTAATAAAAGTAAAGGCTTTGTGAATTGATATAATATTATGCATAGTGTCATCTGATATTCCAAAAGCTTGTTTTATTGCAATTGTATTTGCATTTGCTACACCTATAGGAACAAGCATTCCCATTAAATTTGAAGGGGTTGCTTTTGGCAAAAAACGAGTTGATGTAAAACCATTTTTAAGTGCTAGTTTTGCATTGTGAAAGTGAGAATAATTAGCTTTTGTATTCGCGGAAAGATTCCATAAATATTTAACAGTATGCGCTGCAAGAGGACCAGATAAAATAGTAGCAAGTACTTTGAGTTTATTTTTAATGTTTCTGTTTGTAGTAACTGTTGGTGAATCTGTTATTTCATCAGTATCTACATCTTCTACCACTTCTTCTTCAACAGCAGTTTCTTCGTCACCATCATCTTCATCTACATTTTCTTCGTCGTCATTTTTATCAAGAGTTCCATCTTGCCAGGTTTCTAATGCTTGCGCTAATTCTTTGTTTGGCAATATTGACACAGAAGGAGTTTTGTGTCTTTTCAGCTCTTCTTTTTTTGCTGCCTTAAAAGATTTTTTGAATAATTTTTTCATGGATTTTTTGCTGCGAATAGGTGTTGATTCTACTTCTAAATCCAATAAGTGTTTAGCTGCCAATTTTTGAGCTTTGATATTTGCAAAGCATATTGTTGCTTGTCTAATATTTTCTGCACCAAATTTTTTTGAAAAGATTTTTGTTTTTTTTGCAAAATCAGATAATTCAGATTTTATTAGGGTACTTTTTTGTGGATTTATTGTTAAACACAATGATTTTTTTGCAGGAAGAGTTGAACTCTTTGCAAAAGAAAAAGATATAGTTGTTGTAATAAATGAAATTAGCAGAATACTGCTAAGAATTTTTTTTAATCTAAAATTTGATATAAAGTTATTCATAAAATAAACCTCCAAGTCCCCAGTAGAAATATAACCTCGCAACCTCCAGTTCCTCTATTTAAGCTTTCAAGTATATCTAGCCTAATGGTTAGTTTTATGTTGGTCAAAAGGCCTAGAGGCAAATATAAGCAAATTTAATGGATTTTAAGAAAAAGTAGCGATTTTGGGTAAAAAAGGATTGTTTAAATACGTTTTAAGAACCTAGAAAGTAGCTTTTTTGTGCCATTTTTAAAGCTAACGGTAATTGAAAATTTACTACTATTTAACTGTTCTATCTTTTGAACTATTCCAACACCAAATGTTTTATGAGACACAATTTGATTTTTTTTCCATTTGCTCTCCGTAGCCAGAATTTCACCAGGCTTTTTGGCGCCGGAGGGTTTATTTTCTTTTACAGCCTTGTTTTGTTTCCTTTGTGGCGCTTGGGGTGTTTTATATATTTTAGGAACTTTTGTTTTTTTTAATTTTTCTTTTTTAGAATTTTCTATAGCAAACTTTGGTATTTGTGCACCAAAGAACATAAAATCTTCTGTTTGTTTTCTTATTCCAAGCCATCTGTTGAAAGTTGAAGTTAGTTGGTATGAGCGTTCATTGGTTATGACGAATTCTTGAAGAAGTGTGCGTGGCACTTCGCCCAAAAAACGTGAAGGTGTTTGGATATAGAGTTCTCCATAACTATTGCGATTTTTTGCATTAGTTAAAATCAATCTATTTTTTGCACGTGTCATTCCCACATAAAAAAGTCGTCGTTCTTCTTCTATAGCTTCATAGCTGTTGAGGGATCTGGTAGTTGGGAAAACACCTTCTTCCAAACCAGCCATAATGACGGTGTCAAACTCTAAACCTTTAGCTGCATGAAGAGTCATCATTTGTACTTGAATGGGATTGTCCTGTGTGTGCATTTCTTGTTTGTCTTGGATAAGTGCAATTTCTTCTAAAAAGTCTACAAGGTTTTTTATTTTCTTTTTGGAAGAACCTTTTGGTTTTTTATATTTTCGTTTTTCAAAATGATCTATTGCGCGTATAAGTTCTTTGATATTTCCAACTCTCATTTCAGACTCTTGTGGTTCTGAATTTGTTTGCAACTTAGATATGAGTTGTGTTTTTTTTAGTATGGTGTCAAGTAAATCGCTAGCTTTATGTTCTTTTTTTAGATCTTCAAAAATATTTAAAAAGTCTTTAATGGCGACAACTTTTTTAGGAGGCAACTTTGTGGTTTCTAAAATGTTTTTGAGTAATTGACTGAAATCAAATAGTGGATTTTGTTCCCATTCTTCCAAAAGTTGGTTTTCAAATTGTGTACCAAGTCCACGAGTAGGGTAATTTATAACTCTAAAAAAACTTATTTTATCATACGGATTTACAATCAAGCGAAGGTAGGCGAGTAAGTCTTTGATTTCTTTACGTTGGTAAAACTGAATATCACCAATTATTTTGTAGGCAATGTTTTGATAAAGAAGTGCTTCTTCTATTACGCGTGACTGAAAGTGTGTGCGGTACAGAATGGCAATGTTTGTTTTGCTATCTTTTTGGGTTATTGCATTGATTAATGATGCAACAGCGTCTGATTCTTTATACTCAGATCTACAGCTAAGAACTAATATTCTATTTTTTGCCTTCCGATCTGACCACAACTTTTTTTTATTTCTTATTTTATTATTTTCAATAACGCTATTTGCAGCTTGCAGGATTGGGTCTACTGAGCGGTAATTTTGTTCTATTTTAATTTTTTGCATTGGGGCAAAATCTTTTTGAAATTTTGAAATGTTTTTAACAACCGCTCCACGCCAAGAATAGATGGATTGGTCTTCGTCTCCAACTGCGCAAATAGAATCCAAAGCTAATTTGTTTTTTTTATCTAAGCCCATTTGTTTTAGCAGATTGTGTTGAACCCCATTTGTATCTTGATATTCATCAACAAGAATATGTTTGATTTTCCCTTGGAATTGCTCTTTGAATTCTGGATTTTTTTTAAAAAGATTTAATGTGTTTAAAAGTAAATCATCAAAATCCAGACAATGCATCCGTGATTTTTCACTTTCATAAGTCAAATAAAGTTCTTTCATTATGTTTTGTTGTAAATGCAGTTGTTCTTCTTCTAAATCTTTAACTTTATTTTTTGTTTTTGAAATATGTGAAGAAAGTGCCGCTACGCCAATTTGTTTTTCTAAACCATTTTTTTTAAGAATTTGTTTGAGCAATGCTTTTTTGTCATCTTCATCAATTATTGCAAATTGTGGTTGAGTTAGTAGACGTGAGTTTCTGCGGAGAAGTAAAAGACAGTAAGAGTGAAATGTTCCCACAAAAGGCATGGCGGTGTCAGTCCCGGTGAAATTTGAGACACGCTCTTTCATTTCTTTTGCGGCTTTGTTGGTAAAAGTTAGGGCTAAGATAGATTTTGGATCTGCTTTTTCTTTGATAATTAGATTTGCAATTCGGCAAGTTATAACACGTGTTTTTCCAGATCCTGCACCTGCGATAACCAATATCCCGCCTTTTTTGTGTTCTACGGCTTGGAGTTGTGAGGGATTTAATTCTTTTTTTAGGTAGCTATTAAAATTTTTCACTATTACTGCTTTAGTTTTTCCCTGAAAATAGTTAGTTTTTTGTGATTCTCTAGCATTTTATAATGATTTAAATACGAAATATAGTTTTTTATTGATTTGTCTTTTTGGTTTTATGTATCATTGCAAACATAATTATGTGTTTTATTAAAAAAGGAATAGTAATGAAAGCAAAGAATACTTTTTTAAAATTAGTTGCAATTGCATTTTTAGGTGCATTTTCACTCAAAGCAGAAATTCCGGTTACGCAAATCAGAGGTCTTGCATCTGTTTTAAAACCAGATAAACAAAATTTTTCACCAGTTTGGGGTGCCGTTTTGTGGAACAGTCCATATATTGAAAATCTGTATCGCTTTGGTTTGCCAACCTCAAATACAGTAAGACTTGCAAGATCCATTTTCTTTGTCCATCACGATGATGTTACTTTTGACACTACATACCTTGCTACACGCATTGCAACATATTTTACACCATATCTCATTGGCCAACTTGTAGGATTAATTGATAATTTTTACAATACCCCAGTAAATCCAGAAATAGCAGAAATACAAAAAGAACTTGATGCAAAAAAAGAAGAACTAAAACAAAAAACCATAGAATTGCGTGCAAAAGGATTAAGTAAGAAAAAATTAAAAAGTGAATTATTCCAACAAAACCCAGGATTATTTACACAAATTACAAATCTTAATTCACAGTTAAAAAGCTTTAAAGATGCACAAAATCCAATAGCAAAATTTAAAGAAGAATTAGAAAGTTGCGTAACCGCTATTGAAGTAGAAAACCAAGATAAAATACAGAAAAAAATCAAAATATATTATGAAGAAAAATATATTCCAAAATTAGAATCTGATTTGGCTGAGTTAAGAAAAAATTTGGCTTCTGAGTTGGAAAAAACGACAGATGATGATGAGCTAAAAGTACAACAACAAAAAGAAGGACAATTACAAAAAGATATAAAACAAAAAGAAGAACAATTACCAAAAGCTAGAAAAAACCAAGATTTAGGCATAAAAAATTCTACTTACAAAGAATATAAGAAAAACTTTTTAGATCACCTTTGTAAATCGCTTGAAGAAACAGATATCTTTATTCCAAACAATACAATTTTTTTATTTTTAAGTTCTCTGTGGAAAAAGACGAATACTAAAGACGATTTTTTACAATATTTCAAGGGGCTTTATGACAAATACAATGACAAAGAAGAACTTTTTAATAACCCACAATTTATAGCAAATGGATTCTCTGAAGAAACAGTGGAATACTCCTCAGAAGATTTCTTTACTTTTGAGAAAGCGAGTAAAGAAGAAGTAAAAGAAAAATATATTAATGATATAGAAGCCTTAGCTTTTTTATACTTGGGCTACAAATTGTTTGGAAACCATCCTCTGCCTTCAGAAGTAAGCATGATAGGCGGTGTAAAATATAAAGAATTTTCATTTCCTGATTGTGGTAGTACGGCACTTAGAAATTTTTTTAACGCTATTTTATACAACCCACAAACAAAAGAGTTTGATTTAGAATTTTTAAATGGATTCACCTTAAACCCTAAATTCAAAGATTTTTATACCCAAAAATACAAAAACACAAAAAAAATAAGAACTAATCAAGCACATGATGACTGGGCATTTGTAACTTCGGGATTACCTGGAGTTTCATATAGAAAAGGAGGAGTTTGTGAAATTAATGCCGGCATTAAAAATATGCTAAAAGTTATTGAAAATTTAGTTGGAATAAAAACTTTTGAAGAATTAGCAGAAAAATTTAAAGCTAATGGCATTGAAGTAGAAATGAGTTATAAACACAATGTGACAGATGAAAAATACGATAAGAATAATGAAATCACTTTTTATATTAACAAACCAAGTTCAAAAAACATTGAAGTAGTATGGAAGTTTTCCCCAGGTCATTTCCAAATTAAGTTTCCAGAAACAAACAATGTGTCTCTATCAAATTATATAGACAACCTGCAAAACCTAACAAGATTGAGCCATTACAATACAGAAAAACAAATTATTTTTTTAGATATATTTTCAGATGAATTTAATAAAAGCATAGAGATAATTAAAAACAATATAAATAATGATTTGTTTATACCATATGTATATTTTACAATTCTTATTCAAAATATGAGTACGCCTGAAAGAAAGATTAAATTGTTAGAAGAACTTATTGAGCATAAGATTTTTCATAAAAATCAAAAATTATACATTGAATTTGCAAGATCTGTATATACAGAAATATCAGAAGATGATTATTTTAATCAAATAAAATATTTTGAGATATTTTGTAAAGCTGATTTAAAAATTTTTGATCCAACTAAGAAACCTTTTAATAAATTAACAGACATGCAAAAAGGTAATGCTATTATTAGTTTTTTAAGATTTAACCAAGATGCTGATTTAACAAAATGGACTAAAGATAACATTCTTACGATTAAAGATGGTGAAGATAAAATATATATGATTAGAGCAATCCTAGAAAATATAAATATTACCGATTCAGATTTAATAAAATGGGCTAAAGATTCCATTCTTACGATTAAATTTGACGATGATTTCGAAAAGAGGGATATAATTATAATCATTTTAAATCAACACGGCCAAGATGCAAATTTAATGGAATTAGCTAAAGAAACCATTCTTACGATTAAAAAAGATCGCAATAAAAGGCTTATAACTAGAGCAATACTAGACAAGCCTATCCAAGAAATTTCAAATCTCAGACAATTCTTAGACATTGCCAAAACAGCAAAAACCTCTTTTGCTGAATCTCTAGAAAGAGAACCAAACAAACAAGAAGAACTAAACCAAAGAATACAAGATCGTCTAGACAAAAAAATTCAAGAAATTGAAGCTGAAATTCAAAAAAGAGAAGCACAAGAAGATGCTTCAGTAACATTGGGCTTTCTGTCCAAGGTCAAACAATTTTGGAATAAATTAACTTTTAGAAAACAAAATAAAACAATAATAAAAACTGCGTAAAAAAATAAAAAAGGAGAGAGTATGAAAGCAAAGAATATTTTTTTAAAATTAGTTGCAGTAGTTTTTTTAGGTGCATTTTCACTCAAAGCAGAAATTCCTGTTACACAAATCAGAGGCCTTGCATCTGTTTTAAAACCAGATAAACAATATTTATCACCAGTTTGGGGTGCCGTTTTGTGGAACAGTCCATATGTTGAAAATCTGTATCGTTTTGGTTTGCCAACTTCAAATACAGTAAAACTTGCAAGATCCATTTTCTTTGTCCATCACGATGATGTAACTTTTGACACTACATACCTTGCTACACGCATTGCAACATATTTTACTCCATATTTCATTGGCCAACTTGTAGCCCTGATTGATAATTATCAAATAAATACACAAAAACTTGCTGAACTCAAAACTAAACTTACAGAAAAAAGAAAGATTGTGAGAGACGCTAACACTAGTCTTTCCGGTAAACAAATATCAGGTTTATTAGCGCAACAAGAACCTGTTTTATCAAAACAAATAAAAGATTTATTTGGTTACAAAAAAAAGACACTTCAAGAATTCAAAAATGTTATAAACACTTTTGAATTAGAAAACAAAGATAGAATACAAGAAAAAATAAAAACCTATTTTGAAGAAAAATATATTCCAAAGCTAGAAGCAGATTTGGGAAAAGATCCAGAAAATCAAGTGCTACAACAACTACTACAAAAAGCAAAAGATAATAAAGATTTAGGAATAGAAAATTCAACTTACAAACAATACAAAGATGAATTCTTAAATTTTCTTGTTAAATCACTTAATGAAACAAATCTATTTATTCCAAACAATACAATCTTTTTATTTTTAAGTTCTCTGTGGAAAAAGACGAATGATAAAAATGAATTTCTTGCTTACTTTAAAGGCTTAAAAGACAAACATGATAACAAAGAAGACCTTTTTAATAATTCACAGTTTATAGCAAATGGTTTCCCTGAAGATTCATTTGAATACACAGAAGAAAATTACAAAATTTTTAAGGAAGCAAGCGAAGCAGAAGTAAAAACCAAATACATTAATGATCTAGAAGCGCTTGCATTTTTACATTTAGGCTACGATTTGTTTGATAATCCGCTTCCTTCAGAAGTTGGAATGTTAGATGGAGTAGAATATAAAGAATTTTCATTTCCAGATTGTGGTGGTACATCACTTTTGAATTTTTTTAACGTGATTTTATATAACCAACAAACAAGAGAATTTGATTTAAAACATCTAAACGGTTTTAGACTAAATCCAAAACTGACTGCTTTTTATACCAAATATAAAAAAGCAACAAAAATAAGAACTCGTCAGGTTCACGATGATTGGGCTGTTGTTACATCTGAACTTGAAGGTGTTTTGTATTCCGCGGGCGGTGTTTGTGAAATTACGCCCGGTTTGAAAAATATGCTTAAAGTTATTGACAATTTAGTTGGTACAAAAACATTTGAAGAATTAGCTGATAAATTAAAAGCTAACGGCATTGAAGTAGAAATTGATTACGGAAGTGACAGTGAAGATGAATTAGATGAGGAAGGTGAAATTTATTTTAACATAACAAAACCTGGGACAAACGATTTTAGTATAGAATGGATGTTTGATGAAAATCACTTTCAACTGGCATTTCCTTCAGAAGAAAAATTATTTTCTAAAAATTATGTAAATGTACTAAAGAGTTTTGAAGATGCAAATGATTACAATACAGAAAAACAAATTATTTTTTTAGATCTTTTTTCAGATGTCTTCATCAAAAAAATACAACATATTAATTTTAAGATTAGTAAAAATTTACTTAATCAATATGAATATTTTACCTTTCTTATTCAAAACATATATGCACCTGAAAGAAAGATTAAATTGTTAGAAGAACTCATTGAGCATAAAATTCTTCATAAAAATCAAAAATTATATATTGAATTTGCAAGATCTATATATACGCAAATACCAGAAGATGATGCTTTTGGTCAAAGAAGATATTTTAAGATATTGTGTAAATCTGATTTAAAAATTTTTGATCCAACTAAAAACCCTTTTAATAAATTAACAGACAGGCAAAAAAATTATGCTATCTATAGTTTTTTACGAAATAGCAAAGATAAAAATTTAATTTCATGGATTAATAAAATCCTTCCAACAATTGAAGATGATTTTTATAAAATCCAGATTATTAAAGAAATTTTATGTAACAGCAAGGATAAGGATTTAATGAAATGGGCTAAAGATACTATTTTTACTATTGAAGGAGATAGGTATAGATGGCAGATTGCGCATACAATTATTTTGGGCCGCGATGAAGATAAAGATTTAATGGAGTGGGCAAAAGAGACAATTTTTGATCTTAAAGAAGATTTGAAAAAAACTGGGGATACTTCAAAAGGAAGAGTCGTTCGCTATATTTTATACTTTTACAGACAATACAGAGATTCAAAATATACAGATCTAATGAAATGGGTCAAAAGTGTTTTGCCTACGATTAAAGATAGTGAGGTTAGAAAAGATATAATTGTAGAAATTTTAAAATACAGCAAGGATGAAGATTTAATTGAATGGGTTAAAGAAAATATCCCCACTATTAACATTATCTGGGGTAAAGATAGTATCATTAATGCAATTTTATACAAACCTATCCAACAAATTTCAAACCTTAGACAATTTTTAGAAGTCGTAAAAACAGCAAAAAGAAAATTTGCTGGCTATCTAGCAAAAAAACAAAGCTTAAAAGAAGGCCTTAATCAAAAAATACAAGAAATTGAAGCTGAAATACAAAGAAGAGAAACACAAGAAGATGCTTCAGTAACACTTGGCTTTATGTCTAAAATCAAACAATTTTGGAATAAACTAACTTTTAGAAAACAAAGTAAAACAATCATAAAAACTGCGTAAAAAAATAAAGAAGGAGAGAGGATGAATTTTCGTAATTTAATTAAATTGGTTTTTGTTTTTTTATTATCTAGCAACATTTGTGCTGCGGTTGAAGCGCCAACTTATTCTAGACTTTTTATAGCCATAGGAGGTGAAGAAGAATTTGAAGGAATTGGTGAAAATTTAGGTGCGGTTACTGGTGACCTTGCTTTTGCCATAGATCAAGAAGCTTGTCCTATTTTAACTAATTCATATACATTACTCAATTATTTAACTGCTAGGCAAGCTTGGCAAAGAGAATTAAGTGATTCTAAAAGTAATCTTAGTTGTTTAATTCAATTTTACAAAAATAATTTACTTAAAGATGATAGATTGTTTCATACGTTTAGAGAAGACTTGGCAAAGTATTCTATTGGAAAGATACGATTTACGCATCAACTTGTACAAGATTTTTTGGCAATAAGTAAGAATGATTATAATTTAGGTTTTAGGGCAACTATAATTCAAACACCTTTTTCTTCTGACAATTGGTTGCTGTTTCTTGTGCCAGGAACTAACTGGCTAGTCCTTGTTCCCAAAAAGTATTTAGAATTTAAAAATATTTCTTTGCCATTGAGTAGAGATAAAGACAAAAAATTGGGATTAAAGTTAACTAGATTTACCAAAAAAAAATTACCTTCTTCTGTTAGTATAGATTATTCAGATTTAATAAAGTTGTTGGTGAAGATTGGAAAATCAAAAAAATCGGAGGATATTAGAAATTTAGATAACGTTTTTGTTGTTACAAAACCAAAAACTGAAAAAGAGTTTTCAAAATATTATGAGCCTTGGAACATATATATGGTTGGACATGGAAATATTGGAACAAAGATATGTGGAATGTGGATAGATGATTTTAAAAAAGTTTTGAAATTTTTTAATGATAAGGTCAATACAAACCTTTTTTACTATACATCTTGTTTTTCTGCTGGTGCAAATCTACAAGAAGCTTTTTCTGAAGGTTTTAGTGAAGGTAGCATCTTTAATTATACTATTGTAGTTGGCGCTTCTGTAGAAGATACTCTTTCTTTATGGAAAGATGTAAATATATTAGAAAAGGTTGATAATAAAATAAAAATTGAAAGCCGTAATTTTGAAAGTTTTTTTCAGGGTTTGGATGAGATGAGATTATCAAAAGCTATAACACTTGAAAATTTGCTTTTAAGTATGACATTTTTAAAAGCTGGAGGAGGAGGTAATATTCATGGGGTTGAAAATATTCCACAAATAAGGTTTCCAAATTTACCCGTATTTCAAGTAAGTAAAATTAGTGAAAATGTTCAGATATTAACAAAAGTGATTGCACGTGCACGTGAATTGGAGAGGGATCCAAGTAAAAGAGTTATTAATGTATGGTATAGAGATAAAAGGGATAAAGGATTAAAAGGACGGTCTGTTCTTATGATTTATCCTCAAAAGGTTTCCGTTCCACTTAAATTGATTATGAAAAAATGGGAATCTGAAGAGCTATTGAGGTCTAGTGGAGGGATGCACAGGAAGTGGGATTTTTCTGTTTTAAAATTTTTAGCGCATGATAATGTAGCTGAAGATTATAATTTGGATACTAAAAAATATCCTATTATAGCTAATTTCATAAAAGGTAGTTATTTTTCTCAAGGTGGTTCTGATCCACAGAAAGTGCGTATAAATTCTTTATTTGATATTCCTTTTGTAGCTTATCCAATATTTCTTTCAATGTTAGGAGGGTTACATTATTTTGAAGAAGTAGATTTAATAGATATTGATAATGGTAGAATGTATGGTACAGGGGTTTTAACTTTTATTAGAGATGCATTTTTTGATCTTGGTAAGGTTACTAAAAGACGATGGGCTGGGCTTGGTTTTTCAAATAAAATTTTTCTTATTAGAAAATTGAAAGGTTATAACGATTTATTGTTATTGTTAGAAGTGATTAGATTGAAAAATAAATCTTACAATTTAACTGATTTAGAAAAAGCCTTAAAAGAAAAGAAATTAGATGCTGCTGAGTCAATTTTATTAAAAAATGTGGTAATAGTTCATCAAGCGATAACAGATAAAGTTAGAGAAGAGTCTTATGTTCATCCTTATGTTGTTTTTGAAGTCGAAGGAATTGATGATTGTGCATGGATGTTTACATTTCAAGAAGATGAAAATCCTGATTGGAAATTTATTAAAATGCCTTTAAGGCAACATAGAGAAGCTTTTGAAAATTATTTAAAACATGCTAAAAGACCTTTGGTGTATAGCTCAAATGCTATAAAAAAAGTTGAAACATCAAAACAACAACCTTTCTATCGCCGTGTATTTAGCTATTTAAAAAATGTTTTTGTGAATAAATTTAGAAAAGTTCAACATGCATAGAATTTGAAAATTAAAAAAAATTGTTATAAAAAAAGGCTTTAGATTTCGAATTAACCCTTTTTTTTTTGCATTATCTTGCTTTTTGTCAAATTGATTTGCTAATATGGAATAAGTAACAATTAGGTTTGGTTTCTTTTTTAGAAGGAGAGAGCATGAAGAAACTATTTGTGGTGTTAATTGGCCTTTTTTTCTCAACTAGCATTCTATGTAATAAATACGGAGTTGATTGGGAGAAGCTTTCGCCAGCTGTTGTATTGATTAATTCAAATTGGGATGCAGAAGTAGAGTTGGGTGAAGCCGCTTTTAATACAGATGAAACCGTAAATTTCGAATATCATATAAATTCTCAACCAGGCTTTGATATAGCTAAGGAACATATCCAAAAATATAAATCAGTAAGTTTAACAATACATACGATGAATCATCAAATGCAATCAGATTGGCAGATATATCTCCCAGGGGATTTTTTTGTTGGATTGAGCAATGTTATTAAGTTAAATTTACATGATTGTTATTTTAAAGTTTTACCGGAAAGCATTGGTGATTTAACCAATTTAAAAGTATTAAATTTATCCGGAAATATGTTTGATTCTTTGCCTAAATCTTTGGGAAATTTAATTAACTTAGAACAATTGAATGCCTCGCATAACAAGCTAACACAAGTAGGGGGTATTTTTGGCAAACTGAAAAAGTTAAAAAAATTAAGATTGAGTGATAATGCATTGGGTGGGTTGCCTGCTGATCTTGGCAATTTAAAATTATTAAAGATGTTATATCTTAATGATAATTATTTAAAGGCTGAATATTCAAAAGCGATTGTGAGTTTGACTAATTTGTTAATTTTAGACCTTAGTAATAACGGCTTAACCTCATTGCCAGATCTTAGTAAATTAACCAAATTATTCGAATTGAAAATTCAAGGCAACAAACTTACTTCATTGCCAAGTTGGTTATTAGATCTTCCACGTCTTAAGAAGCTTGATATTAAAGATAATAGTTTAAAAGTTGTACCAGAACTTTTGCTTGAAAAACAAAAAGAAGGTAAAGTGAAAATTGATGGTGTGAACCAGCAAAAAACAGTTCCTGTTGCGTTTTTTAAAAGAATAGGAATGCGCATAAGTAGATTGTTTGCTTAAAAATACATAGATTTTTATGAAGATTAAAAAGGGCAGGCAATTTTGCCTGCCCTTTTTTTTTATAACTCTAGTTCCTTTTTAATAATTTCGCCTTCAAAGTGTGGAATTAGTGCATTTGCAAATTCATTTTTTATTTTCTTTAAACCTTCTTTGCTTTCACCTTCAAATCTAAGACTAATAACTGGTTGAGTATTTGAAACTCTTGCAAGTCCCCAGCCATAGTCCAGCTGTGCTCTGATGCCATCTATCGTGATTGTTTTTGCATCGGAATGTTTTAAAAAATAATTTTTTACATCTTCTACAATTTTTTGTTTTTCACTCTCTTTGCATGCAATTCGATATTCTGGGGAACTAATTTTTATTGGCAAGCTGCTCAAAAGTGTTTCTAGTTTTTTTTGTGATTGGTGCAAGATTTCAAAAAGTCTCATCATGGCATAAATGCCGTCATCATATCCAAAATATCTGTGTTTAAAAAAGAAGTGACAACTAAGTTCGCCTGCAAGAAGTGCGTTGTTTTTTATCATAGAATCTTTTATTAGTGAGTGACCAGATGGTGAAAATACTGCTTTTGCGTTTAATTTTTCTAATTCTTCAAGTAGCCCTAGTGAGCTTTTGATGTCAAAAACTACGGTAGCATTAGGTTGGTCTTCAATCACTTGTTTGCTGTAAATTGCAAGAAGTTTGTCACCGGGTACAAGATAGCCAGATTTTGTGATGGGTGCCATGCGGTCGCAGTCTCCGTCAAAACCTATTCCAAATTCAAGTTGTTCATTTTCTTTGAATGCCTTTATTACGGCTTGCATGTTTTTGATAACTGTTGGGTCTGCTTCATGATTTGGAAAAGTGCCATCAACTTCTGCAAATAAAAGTTTTATGTTTGGCCAGTTCATTTTTTCTACTAGTTTTTCTAAAACAACTCCGGCAGTTCCGTTTCCGCAGTCAACTACTGCAGCCGTTTGTAGATTTTTTAAATGTGCAAAATGATTTTCTAGCCAATTTATGTATGCGTCTATAACGTCAAATTGTTTAATACTACCTTTTGTATTTGAAGTATTTTGGTAAAAATTTTGTGTTTTGCAAATTTCTTTAATTTCTTGAATTTGTGTTCCCCAAACAGATTTTTGATCTAAGCAAATTTTAAATCCGTTATATTCTTTTGGGTTATGAGATGCTGTGATTATAAAACCAGATTGTATTTCTTTGTTGTTGAATAGAGAAAAATAAAAAACAGGAGTAGGGCAAAGTCCAATATCAATTACATTGATGCCCATGTTGGTTATGGTTTCTATAACTAAATTTTTTATTTGAGGGGAATGAGTACGGCCGTCCATTCCAATGGCAACTGATTTGGTGTTTGGATTTTGTTGAAGAAAATAAGTTAATATTCCTTTTGCTATAATTTTTGAGTCTTCAATACAAAAACCTTGGTCAATTATTCCACGAATATCATATTCTCTAAATATAGTATCTTTCACTTTGTCTACTTCCATTTAAGAGTTTTTTGATGAGAATTTTAAATCGATTGCTTTATTTTACGCAAAAAACGACTTTTTTGAAGTTTTATAAAAATATACGATTTTTTCATTTTAAGTGGTAAATCTACAAATAGTGAATTTTTCAATGGGATTTTATCCAAAAAAGCCTGGTTTTTAAACAAAAAAGCTTAACCATGACCATTTGACAAATAAATGGGCGCCATTTAACTTAGATATAAGGTGAAAAAAGCAAGTAGTTAAAAGGGTTTTGGCTATTTGTTTTTGAAGAAAAAAAGAAACTCTGGAATAATAATTTTGGAGTATGATTTTGTTGGGGAAATGGAAAGGTTATAAAATGGAATGTATTAATAATAATATTGAAATGGAAGGTTATTTCATGAAGAATTTAAAATCAATTTTAAAAAAAATGACATTAATTTTACTTGCAAGTTTTGTGCTTGCAGGTTCGCAAAATTTACTAGCAATGGATTATGATAGTAAAGAAGAGGCTAGTGTTTCATCTGTCGGAGGATGTGCAGGAATGGTAGAAGCAGGTGCAAAAGATGAAGCTCCTGCAGATTTTCACACAATTCAAATAACAGATGATTTATCAATTGACTTGGTATGGAACGAAGGTGAAAATAAATTTGAGTTATATGGCGGTCGAATTAGTGGCGTTGATGTTCTATCTGAAGGATATACTGTTTGTGTGGAATACAACAGAATAGAAGATGGTATAGGTTATGTTTTTTATTCATTAAAAGTGTTTAGATGGAATGGAAGAAAATTTGTTGATTTTAAACCTGAGCCGCTTATTGTTTTTAATCGTGGATATGGTATTTCATCAGATGGCAGGATGGTTTATTTGAAGTGTGAGAATAGCTTTAATTATTATTTCGATAGAGGGAAGATACATCTTAGGGATAGTAGTGACAGAAAACCACCATTACTTAAATTATTGACACTTGGAGGAGGGAATACGTTTTCTGAAAGAAGTTTTGATAATCTTGAAACTTATTCTATATCTTGTGATGAAACAAAAAGAATAGATGGAAAAACAATTTTAGTTTTACAAAAAAATTCCAAAATAGGTGGTATTTATTCTTCTGTATATTCTTGCACCATAAAGGTATTAAAGTTGAATGAAGAAACAAATAAATTTGTTGAATTTAAAATAGAGGATCAAAAATTAGAAATATCCTACCATAGTTGCGATCCTGTTAAAATGACACGTGATGGGAAGATTTTTGGTATTTTGAATAAAGACAAGGAGTTGAATTTGTTCTTATGGAATGGTAGCCAATTTGTTAGATTTTCAGTTGTTGCCCTTCCAGAAACAGATGTGGATGTTAAACGTTTTTATATAGATTTTTCAGAAGATGTTAACACTGTAAACATTTCTATTCGATATTCATACGGGCAAAAAGAAACAATTATACCGGTGAGACTTCCAGCGCAAACTGAGCCAGAACCAGAGCCTGAACAAATAACAGCAACAGAAGTAGGACAAGAAGTTGGGGCTGAACAAATAGATCAATCTTTAATACGTAGAATTTCAAGTTTGCTCAGAAATCCTAGAGTTTTAGCCGGAGTAGGCGCAGTTGCTGCAACTGCACTTGCGTTGGGGAAAGCAAGAAGAAAATAAAAAATTAGACGGGGGAAATGGAAGGTTATTTCATGAAGAATTTAAAATCAATTTTAAAAAAACTAACATTAATTTTACTTGCAAGTTTTCTACTTGCAGGTTCACAAAATTTATTGGCAATGGCTTCTGATTCTGAATCGGAGGCCGTTTCTATTGGTTCAAGTAATACATTTTCAGATTTAGATATAGCATCTGTGAGAGAAGTTGAATCTGAATATGAATATGAATCTGAATGTTTAGATTGTGAAAGTGATTATAAAAAAATACATGAAGGTAAATTTATAAGTAGCGTAAAAACAATACAACAAAGTGGAGATGGTAAATTTATTTTTGTTTTATTAGAAAATGAATTATTTAAAATCTTAAGACGAAATGATGATACCGGGGAATATTTTTGTATTAAGACATATGCGAGCGTTTATAGTTATGAAATTTCATCAGATGGCGATACGGTTTGTGTTGAATATGATTACAATGGCGATACAGGTACTTATTCATTAAAAATATTGAAAAGATGGGATAGTACTAGGTTTGTTGAAAATAAAGATAGGCATGAGAATGTTTATAGGTATAAAATTTCCGAAGATGGCAATGTTGTTTGTATTGGATATGATCAAAAACGTTGTACAAGTACTTATACATTAAAAATATTGAGATGGTTTGGATGTTTTTTTCTTAAGTATCATGTTACATATAAAGATGTTTGGATTTTTGAAATTTCAAAAGATAGCAATGTGGTTCGTGTTGAAAAAGTTTGTGTTAAAAATGATGGCGGTCGAGAGATACGGGAGCATTCATTAAAGATGGTTATGTTGAACAAAGAGCAATGCAAATTTACTACATCAGATACAAGTTTTGATGTTGAGAATGATGAAGTTTTCGAAGGCGGCAATGTTGATGATTGTGGCATTTCATTAGATGGTAAGACGGTTTGTGTAAAATATATTGCAGATGATGATAGTTGTGATTCAGATGATGAGCATGATTCAAAGCATTCATTAAAAATATTTAGATGGAATGGAAGTAAATTTGTAGAAGGTAAAGAATATAAGCATATTTTGCGTTATGAAATTTCGTCAGATGGAGAAACGGTTTGTATCGCACATCGTTCCGATTTCCCTTATAGGGAATTTTCATTAACAATATTGAGATGGAACGCAGAAGAAAGCCAATTTATTGAATCAGAAACATATGATAATGTTAGAGATTATCATATGTTTAAAGATGGAAATATGGTTTGCGTTAAGTTTAGGTTTGGTTTATTAAAAATATTTAGATGGAACACAAATAGATTTGTTGAATCGGGAATATATGATAATGTTTGTGGTTATGGTATGTCAAAAGATTTTAGACAAATTTGTATTGGATTTAGGGATTTTACGTTTAAAATTTTGAGGCGCTATTCACCAGAAGATTTAGATTCGTAAATTAATTGGGGGTTATAAAATGGAAGGTTATCTCATGAAGAATTTAAAATCAATTTTAAAAAAACTGACATTAATCTTACTTGCAAGTTTTATACTTGCTGGTTCTCCAAATTTATTGGCAATGGATCCTGATCCTAAAGGCGAGGATGTTCCTTCTTTTCATGAAGCCGGGGCACAGGCAAAAGAAAGTAGAGTTGATTTTGAGGGTGCAGAAGATTCAGAAGATAGTGATTCTGATTTTGATAGTGATTTTGATACAGAATCTGAATATTCTGATGACGAACAGGAAAAAAGAAAAATTAAATTTGTTTTACAAGATGGCACCAAAATTCCTTTGTCAGAAAATTTCAATCACAATATTTCAGGATATATTTCAGCGTTAGTAATGTTTTCTGGTTCAGAAGTAGAAATTAAAATTGATGAGAGTTCACCAGAGAATATTAGGCAAGTGTGTAATGAGACAATTATAAAAAAATTTATTAATTATTTAGAGAAAGTTTCAGAAAATACTTCAATGTTGATGTTGCGAAGTGATCTTGAAGATGAGACTCCAGACGATTTTAAGGCACTAGCAGTTTTAGCTAATTTTTTTGAGGTTAATTTTTTGATGCACGCTTGTGCTCCAAGATGTGTAGAAACTCTCACTTCTACAGATAACTTAAATAAATTTAAAAAAGATCCAACGATGAGAGAATTATTTGGGGATTATTTTCCTGGTTGGAGATGGTTAATAAATTTGTCTCAGTATCATTCTTATTTTGTAGATAGCTTTGGTTATAAAGAAACACAAAGTTTAGATTTTGATAAATCAATATTAGAAATTAGAAGTGATTGTCAACATGTTAGAGTTGAATATGATAGCGAAAATTATTCTTTGTCAATATCGCGACGGGATGGTGATAATTTTGTTGTAGTGTCAAAGGAATATTGTGTTTGTGGTTTTACTGTTTCTCCTGATGGTAAAACTGTTTGTATTCTTTCATGTGCTGATTCATTAAAAATATTAAGATGGAATGGCAGGAAGTATGTTAATCAGTTATTAAGATACAATAGGGTTAGTAGATATATTAACGGGTGTCGAATTTCTCAGGATAGTAAAACTATTTATATTTATTCTATGCCTCGCGAAACGCGGCTTAGTTATACATTAAATATATTGAGTCTTATTGGGGATCGATTTGTTGAGGTTTGTAATTATGAAAATATTTCATCTTATGAATTATCTACAAATTCTAAAATGGTTAGAGTTAAATTACTTGATGATACTTTTAAAATATTACGAAAATATCCAGAAGTAAAAAATATTGAGCAAGCAATGTTTTTATCTCTTGCTCAAAATAAACATAATTCAGAGACTCAAACAGGATTAGACTTAACTCTTCCTGATAGTGAAGAACAAAACACAATTGATTTGTTAGAAACTTTTAGATCAATGCCCACAGAAACACAATCTGGTTTAATAAGAGATTGGAATGTAAAGGTATCTGCGGAGATTGAGTTAGAATTAGGGGTTGATCAAGCTGAAGCTGAGCCAGGACGAGAAACTAGAGAAACGCTAAGAAGTAGGCTTGTTCGTATTGGTAGAAATATTATGAGTCAAGTTGGTCGTTGTAATCGTTGCGCAGTTTCTCAAGAAGATTAATAAATTAATTATGTGGTTATAAAATGGAAGGTTATTTCGTGAAGAATTTAAAATCAATTTTAAAAAAACTAACATTAATTTTACTTGCAAGTTTTCTACTTGCAGGTTCTCCAAAATTATTGGCAATGGATACTGATTCTGATCCTAAAGACGAGGCTATTTCTTCTTTAATTTTACGTGCAAGTAGAATACTTGCAGGTGAGGATGTTTCTTTTTTCCATGAAGCCGGGGCACAGGCAAAAGAAAGTAGAGCTGGTTTTGAGGGTGCAGAAGATTCAGATGATAGTGATTCTGATACAGAATCTGAATGTTCTGATGACGAACTGGAAAAAAGAAAAATTAAATTTGTTTTAGAAAAAGATGGTAATGTTACCGAGATTCCTTTACCGGAAACTTTTAATCCAAATATTTCAGAATATATTTCATCTTTAGTAGATATTTCTGGACCAGAAGTAGAAATTAAAATTGATGATAAATCTCCTAAGAATATTAGGCAAGTTTGTAATGAGCAAAACATAAAAAAATTTATTCGTTATTTAGATCGGGTTTCAGATAATTGTCCAATGTTGCAGTTGCGTATCCATCTTGAAGAAGAGACTCCAGAATATTTTAAGGCTATAGCTATTTTAGCAGATTATTTTAATGTTGATTTTTTGATGTACGCTTGTGCTCAAAGATGTGACAAAACTCTTACAAGTTCAGAAAACTTAAATAAATTTAAACAAGATCCAACTATGGGACGATTATTTAGTGATTATTTTCCTGGTTGGAGATGGATAGGTTTTCCTGAATATTTACAATGTTTTGTAGATGGTTTTGATTATAAAGTTTTAAGAGATGATTCAGAAGCAGATAGTCAATGGCGTATTGCTATGGGGACACCAGAAGATAGAATATGTTTGTTTGGTTTCAGTGATGGTAGATTTAAAATTTTGCGCAAATATCCAGAAGTAAAAAATGTTGGGCAGGCAATGTTTGTTTATCTTGCAAAAGAAGAATATGAATACAATAGAATTTATATTGGTAAATCCAATGGTCTTGATTTGACAAAGCCTGACAGTGAGGAACAAAATACTTCAGAATTATTAGCAATCTTAGGCAGTTTTGACGAAGAAGCAAGAAATTATTTGATAGAGAAACACAAAATTAAAGTTGAGCCACAAAATATAAAGCAAGCGATGTTTTTAAAGCTTGCAGTAGCAAAATACAATCCAGCATCTCGAACAGGATTAGACTTAACTCTTTCGGATAGTGAAGAACCAAATACAACCGATTTGTTAGAAACTTTTAAATCAATGTCGCAAGAAACACAATCTGGTTTAATAAGAGATTGGAAGGTAAAAGTACCAGCAGCGGATATTGAGGCGGAATTAGTATTAGAACAAGTTGATGCTGAGCCTGAAGCGTAAATTAATTTGGGGTTATAAAATGGAAGGTTATTTCATGAAAAATTTAAAATCAATTTTAAAAAAACTTACATTAATTTTACTTGCAAGTTTTCTACTTGCTGGTTCTCCAAATTTATTGGCAATGGATCCAGATACAACTTCTTCAATCGTCGCCGGAAGTGAATCAGAAGTTGCTCTTGCTGGTTGTGGGGCTGAAGAACATGACGAATCGGAAGAAGAAAAAATTAAATTTGTTTTACAAGATGGCACTGAAATTTTTTTGCCGGAAACTGTTGATCCAAACATTTCAGGATATATTTCATCGTTAGTAATACTTTATGGATCAAAATACCCAGAAATTAAAATTAATGAGGAATCCCCAGAGAATATTAGGCGAGTGTGCAATGAGACAATTATAAAAAAATTTATTAATTATTTAGAGAAAGTTTCAGAAAATACTTCAATGTTGATGTTGCGAAGTAATCTTGAAGATGAGACTCCAGATGATTTTAAGGCACTTGCAGTTTTAGCTAATTATTTTGATGTCAATTCTTTGATGCACGCTTGTGCTCCAAGATGCGTGGAAACTCTTACAAGTTTAGATAATTTAAATAAATTTAAACAAGATCCAACGATGACTGAATTATTTAAAGATTGTTTTCCTGGTTGGAGATGGTTGGGTTTTTATCAATATTTACGTTATTTTTCAAATGGTTTTGATTATAAAGAAGTACATGAAGGTAGATATGAAAGTAGAGTAGAAGGAATAAAACAAAGTCGATGTGGAAATTTTGTTTTTGTTTTATTAAAAAATAAGTCATTGAAGATACTAAAACGAGATAGAGATACAGGGCAATATGTTGAATTAGGGTCGTATGATAATGTTTATGATTATAATGTGTCAGCAGATGGTAAAACTATTTGTGTTAAATACAATTACAATAGACAACAATGGACTTTTTCATTAAAAATATTGAGACTGAACGGAAGTAGGTTTGTTGAACATCCAGTAACATATAAGGATGTTTATAGTTGTAAAATTTCAAAAAATGGGAATACGGTTTGTGTTAGATTTGATGATAATACATTAAAAATATTGAGATGGGATGGAAGAAGGTTTGTTGAACATCCAGTAATAGATGAGAATGTTTGGAGTTGTGAATGTTCATCAGATGGGAATACGGTTTGTGTTGAGTTTAGAGATTATACATTAAAAATATTGAGATGGGATGGAAGAAGGTTTGTTGAACATCCAGTAATAGGTGAGAATGTTTGGATTTGTGAATGTTCATCAGATGGGAATACGGTTTGTGTTGAGTTTAGAGATTATACATTAAAAATATTGAGATGGGATGGAAGAAGATTTGTTGAACATTCAGCAATATATGAGGATGTTCATCGTTATAAAATTTCATCAGATGGCAAAATGGTTTGTGTTAGATTTATAGATTTTTCATTAAAAATATTGAGATGGGGTGGAAGTGAATTTGTAGAGCATCCTGTAACATATGATAATGTTTATAAGTGTAATATTTCAAAAGATGGCAAATTGATTTGTTTTAGTGTTACTGATAATGATTTCTATTTGGATGCAGGAGTATTTCCATTAAAAATATTGATATGGAATGGAGGTAGGGTTGTTGAATCAGAAACATATAATCATTTTAATAGTTATAAAATTTCAGAAGATGGTAATACGGTTTGTGTTAACTTTAAAGATAATTCATTAAGAATATTGAGATTTGATGGAAGTAGGTTTATTGAAGTAGGGTTATATAGGAATGTTGAAAATTGTGAAATTTCAGCAGATGGTAAAACTGTTTGTGTTAAATTCATAGGTGGTTTTGTATTTAAAATACTTAGACTTAATGGAAGTAGATTTGTTGAAGTAGGATCATCTGTGGAAGTTAGACGTTGTATGATTTCAGCAGATGGCAAGACGGTTTATATTGTATTTGCGGATGGTAGATTTAAAATATTGCGCAAATACCCAGAAGTTAAAAATGTTGAACAGGCAATGTTTGTTTATCTTGCAAAAAAAGAACAAGCAAATGGTGGTTTAGATTTGAAAAGACCAGATACCACAGAACAAAACACAATTGGATTATTACAAATATTAGGTAGTTTTGACGAAACAACAAGAAGTTATTTGATAGAGAAATACAAAATTAAAGTTGATCCACAAAATATCAAGCAAGCGATGTTTTTTAAGCTTGCAACAGAAAAATATGATTCAGCGGCTCAAAAAGGTTTAGACTTAACTCTTTCTGAGGGTGAAGAACAAAACACAACTGATTTGTTAGAAACTTTTAGATCAATGCCGCAAGAAACACAACAAGGTTTAGTACGAGATTGGAAGGTAAAAGTACCTGCTGCGGAGATTATTATGTCAGAATTAGGATTAGAACAAGTTGAAGTTGGGGCTGAATCGGAAACTGACGTTGAAGATGCACAAGAATATACAAAAAGTAAATTAGGTCGTATTGGTAGAAGAATTATGACACAAATTGTTCGTTGTAATTGTTGCGCAGTGCCTCAAGAAGATTCGTAAATTAATTTGGGGGTTATAAAATGGAAGGTTATTTCATGAAGAATTTAAAATCAATTTTAAAAAAACTAACATTAATTTTACTTGCAAGTTTTCTACTTGTGGGTTCGCAACATTTATTGGCTGTCGATTCTGATTCTGAATCGGAGGCATCTTTTGATGTTTCTGATGGAAGAGAAATTAAATTTGTTTTACAAGATGGCACCGAAATTTTTTTGCCGGAAACTGTTGATCCAAACATTTCAGGATATATTTCATCTTTAGTAGATATTTCTGGACCAGAAGTAGAAATTAAAATTGATGAGGACTCACCAGAGAATATTAGGAAAGTTTGTGATGAGCGAATCATAAGAAAATTGATTGGTTATTTAGAGTTGGTTTCAGAGGGTACTTCATTGTTGATGTTACGTAGCAATCTTGAAGAAGAGAGTCTTGAAGATTTTAAGGCACTTGCAGTTTTAGCTAATTATTTTGATGTTAATTCTTTGATGCACGCTTGTGCTCCAAGATGTGTGGAAACTCTTACAAGTTTAGATAATTTAAATAAATTTAAACAAGATCCAACGATGACTGAATTATTTAAAGATTGTTTTCCTGGTTGGAGATGGTTGGGTTTTTATCAATATTTACGTTATTTTTCAAATGGTTTTGATTATAAAGAAGTACATGAAGGTAGATATGAAAGTAGAGTAGAAGGAATAAAACAAAGTCGATGTGGAAATTTTGTTTTTGTTTTATTAAAAAATAAGTCATTGAAGATACTAAAACGAGATAGAGATACAGGGCAATATGTTGAATTAGGGTCGTATGATAATGTTTATGATTATAATGTGTCAGCAGATGGTAAAACTATTTGTGTTAAATACAATTACAATAGACAACAAGGGACTTTTTCATTAAAAATATTGAGACTGAACGGAAGTAGGTTTGTTGAAGTTAATATACATGAGACTTCTTATGTTTATGATATTTTATTAGAAGGCAAGATGGTTTGTGTTAGGTCTCTTGGTGGATTCTTAAAAATATATAGATGGAATAGAAGAAGGTTTGTTGAGTCAGGAATTTACAAGAATGTTAGGGATTATAGTATTTCAAAAGATGGGAATACGGTTTGTGTTAGATTTGATGATAATATGGGAACAGATTCTTATTTATTAAAAATATTGAGATTGGACGGAAAAAAAATTGTTGAATATCCAGAAATATATGAGAATGTTTTTGGGGATAAAATTTTAGAAGATGGCAAGATTGTTTTTGTTAGATGTAATTTAAATCAAGATTCAAAAAGTTATTCATTAAAAATATATAGATGGAATAGAAGAGGGGTTGTTGAAGTCTTAACATATGAGAATGTTTCTAGTTATGAAACTTCATCAGATGGCAAGATTGTTTTTGTTGGATTTGGTGATGGATTTTTAAAAATATATAAATGGAATAGAAGAGGGGTTGCTGAAGTATTAACATGCGGAAATATTAGGACTTATGGTATTTCAGCAGATGGTAAAACTTTTGGTGTTAGATTTGGTGGTAGTGTATTAAAAATATATAGATGGAATGGAAGAGGGTTTGTTGAAGTAGGAACATGCAAGAGTGTTAGGTATTATGAAGTTTCATCAGATGGCAAAACTGTTGGTGTTAGATTTGGTGGTAGTGTATTAAAAATATATAGATGGGATGGAAGTAGGTTTATTGAACATCCAGTAACATGTAAGAAGGTTCATCGTTATAAAATTTCATCAGATTGTAAGACGGTTTATGTTAGATGTAATTTAAATCAAGATTCAAAAAGTTATACATTAAAAATATTGAGATTGAATGAAAATGAGTTTGTTGAATGTGATAATATTGTTGGGTATGAGGTTTTAGAAGATGGGAAGAGTGTTTGTGTTAAATACGTTTACGATTATGTTACAAGATGCCCTCTATTTAAAATAGTGCGTTGGAATGGAATAGGATTTGTTGAATCAGAAATTTATGAGAATTTTAGATCTTATGATATTTCAAAAGATGGGAATACGGTTTATGTTAACTTTAATGATAATTCATTAAGAATATTGAGATTTGATGGAAGTAGGTTTCTTGAAGTAGTCTTATATAGGAATATTGAAAATTGTGAAATTTCAGCAAATGGAAAAATTGTTTGTGTTGAATTTGTAGGTGGTTTTTTATTAAAAATATTGAGATTTGATGGAACTCGATTTGTTGAAGTAGGATCATCTGTTAATTTTGAACGATGTGAATTTTTAGAAGACGGAAAAACTGTTTGTATTAAATATGTGTCCAATCGATATGCAAGGCATTGTTTATTAAAAATATTGAGATTTAATGGAACTCGATTTGTTGAGACAGAATCATATAAGGATGTTCGGAGTTATTATGTTTCAGATTGCAAGAAGGTTTGTATTGTATTTGCTGATGGTAGATTTAAAATTTTGCGCAAATACCCAAAAGTTAAAAATTTTGAACAGGCAATGTTTGTTTATCTTGCAAAAAAGGAACAGGAAAGTGGTGGTTTAGATTTGAAAAGATCAGATAGTGGAGAAAAAAGCACAACTGGATTATTACAAATATTAGGTAGTTTTGACGAAACAGCAAGAAGTTATTTGATAGAGAAATACAAAATTAAAGTTGATCCACAAAACATAAAACAAGCAATGTTTTTAAAACTTGCAGTAGAAAAATATGATTCAGATACTCAAACGGGTTTAGACTTAACTTCTGATAGTGAAGAACAAAACACAACTGATTTACTAGAAACTTTTAGATTAATGCCTACGGAAACACAATCTGGTTTAATTAGAGATTGGAAGGTAAAGGTATCTGCGGAGATTGAGTTAGAATTAGGGGTTGATCAAGCTGAAGCTGAGGCTGAAGCGTAAATTAATTTGGGGGTTATAAAATGGAAGGTTATTTCATGAAGAATTTAAAATCAATTTTAAAAAAACTAACATTAATTTTACTTGCAAGTTTTCTGCTTGTGGGTTCTCCAAATTTATTAGCAATGGCTACTAATATTTCAGATCTTCCGGGCGCAGTATCTGATGAAGAATTTTCAATTGTTGCCGGAAGTGAACCAGGAGGTGTTTCTGCTATTCCTGGTGCTGTAGATGATCAAGTTGGCGATTCGTCAGGCTCTTATGAAAGCGATTCGGATACAGAATCTGAATATTCTGATGACGAACAGGAAGAAGAAAAAAGAGAAATTAGTTTTGTTTTAGGACAAGGTGACAATGTTACTGAAATTCCTTTGTCAGAAAATTTTAATCCAAATGTTTCAGGATATATATCATCGTTGGTAATGTTTTCTGGATCAGAAGTAGAAATTAAAATTGATGAGATTTCACCAGGGAATATTAGGCGAGTGTGTAATGAGACAATTATAAAAAAATTTATTAATTATTTAGAGAAAGTTTCAGAAAACACTTCATTGTTTATGTTGCGAAGTGATCTTGAAGATGAGACTCCAGACGATTTTAAGGCACTAGCAGTTTTAGCCAATTTTTTTGATGTTAATTTTTTAATGCATGCTTGTGCTCCAAGGTGTGTGGAAACTATTACATCTTCAGAAAACTTAGATAAATTCAAAAAAGATCCAACTATGAATAAATTGTTTGTAGATAGTTTTCCTGGTTGCAGATGGTTAGGTTTTCCTCATTATAATTCTTATTTTGAAGCCGGATTTGATTATAAAGAGGTATGTGAAAAAAGATTTGAAAGTAGTGTAAAACAAATAGAACAAAGCCGATGCGGAAACTTTGTTTTTGTTTTATTAGTAAATAAGTCATTAAAGATATTAAAACGTGATAATGAAACAGGGGAATATGTTGAATTAGGGTCGTATGATAATGCTTATGATTATAAGGTGTCAGCAGATGGTAAAACTATTTGTGTTAGATATAATTACAATATACAACAAAGGACTTTTTTATTAAAAATATTGGGGTGGACTGGAATTAGGTTTGTTGAATTAGGGTCGTATGATAATGCTTATGATTATGAGGTGTCAGCAGATGGTAAAACTATTTGTGTTAGATATAATTACAATATACAACAAAGGACTTTTTCATTAAAAATATTGGGGTGGACTGGAATTAGGTTTGTTGAATCAGAGACATATGAGGATGTTTATAAGTATGAAATGTCAGCAGAAGGTAAAACTATTTGTGTTAGATATAATTACAATATACAACAAAGGACTTTTTCATTAAAAATATTGGGGTGGACTGGAATTAGGTTTGTTGAATCAGAGACATATGAGGATGTTGATAAGTATGAAATGTCAGCAGATGGTAAAATGGTTTGTGTTAGATTTGAAGATGATTCATTAAAAATATTGAGATGGGATGGAAGTAAGTTTGTTGAATTAGTAACATATGAGAATATTTATTGTTGTGAATTTTCATCAGATGGCAAAATGGTTTGTGTTAGATTTAGAGGTTCTTCTTTAAAAATATTGAGATGGGATGGAAGTGAATTTGTAGAGCATCCAGTAACATGTGAGAATGTTGGTTATTGTGAAGCTTCAAAAGATGGTAAAACGGTTTGTGTTAAATTCAATTGCAATAGATATCCAGAGTTTTATTCATTAAAAATATTGAGATGGGATGGAAGTGAATTTGTAGAGCATCTAGCAACATATGAGAATGTTGGTAGTTTTGATATTTCATCAGATGGTAAAACGGTTTGTGTTAGATGTGATTGTAATCGAGAATCATATATTTATACATTAAAAATATTGAGATGTAACAGAAGAAGATTTGTTGAATATCCAGAAACATATGAGAATGTTATGGAGCATTATATTTCAGAAGATTGCAAGACGGTTTGTGTTAAGTTTTGGCATGAGAAATTAAAAATATTTAGACTGAATGGAGGTAGGATTGTTGAGTATCAAGTTACATATTATGATGTTATTGGTTGTAAAATTTCATCAGATTTCAAGACTGTTTCTGTTGAGTTTAATGATGATTCATTAAAAATATTGAGATGGAATGGAAGTAAATTTGTAGCGCATCCAAAAAAATACAAGCGTGTTTCTATTTATGAAATTTCATCAGATGGTAACACGGTTTGGATTAGCTTTGGACATAATAGATTAGAAATATTGAGATGGGATGGAAGTAGGTTTGTTGAAAATCAAAAAATATATGATAATGTTCACAGTTATAAAATTTCAGAAGATTATAAAACGGTTTGTATTAACTTTGGACATAATTTATTAGAAATATTGAGATTTAATGGAATTAGGTTTGTAGAATATCCAGAAATATATGAGAATGTTGTAGGTTATAAAATTTCAGAAGATGGGAATACGGTTTGTGTTAGATTTGTAGATTCTTCATTAAAAATATTGAGATGGGATGGAAGTAGGTTTGTTGAATCAGAAACATATGAGAATGTTTTTCGTTATAAAATTTCAGCAGATGGCAAGATGGTTTGTATTGGATTTGGTGATGGTAGATTTAAAATTTTACGCAAATATCCAGAAGTTAAAAATATTAGTCAAGCAATGTTTGTTTCTCTTGCAAAAAAAGAATGTGAATCCGGTGGTCTTGATTTGACAAAAAAAGATAACGAAGAGCAAAATACAACTGGATTATTACAAATCTTAGGCAGTTTTGATGAAACAACAAGAAATTATTTGATAGAAAAATACAACATTAAAGTTGATCCACAAAATATCAAGCAAGTTATGTTTTTAAAACTTGCAGTAAAAAAACACAATTCAGTGTCTCAAACTGGTTTAGATTTAACTTCTGATAGCGAAGAACAAAACACAACTGATTTGTTAGAAACTTTTAGATCAATGCCGCAAGAAACACAACAAGGTTTAGTACGAGATTGGAAGGTAAAAGTACCTGCTGCGGAGATTATTATGTCAGAATTAGGATTAGAACAAGTTGAAGTTGGGGCTGAATCGGAAACTGACGTTGAAGATGCACAAGAATATACAAAAAGTAAATTAGGTCGTATTGGTAGAAGAATTATGACACAAATTGTTCGTTGTAATTGTTGCGCAGTGCCTCAAGAAGATTCGTAAATTAATTTGGGGGTTATAAAATGGAAGGTTATTTCATGAAGAATTTAAAATCAATTTTAAAAAAACTAACATTAATTTTACTTGCAAGTTTTCTACTTGTGGGTTCACTAAATTTATTAGCAATGGATCCTGATTCTGATCCTAAAGGCGAGGCTGTTCCTTCTTTCCATGAAGCCGGGGCACAGGCAAAAGAAAGTAGAGTTGATTTTGAGGGTGCAGAAGATTCAGAAGATAGTGATTCTGATTCTGATACAGAATCTGAATATTCTGATGACGAACAGGAAAAAAGAAAAATTAAATTTGTTTTACAAGATGGCACCAAAATTCCTTTGTCAGAAAATTTCAATCACAATATTTCAGGATATATTTCAGCGTTAGTAATGTTTTCTGGTTCAGAAGTAGAAATTAAAATTGATGAGAGTTCACCAGAGAATATTAGGCAAGTTTGTAATGAGACAATTATAAGAAAATTGATTGGTTATTTAGAGTTGGTTTCAGAAAACACTTCATTGTTTATGTTGCGAAGTGATCTTGAAGATGAGAGTTCAGAAGATTTTAAGGCATTATCTATTTTGGCAGATTTTTTTGGTGTTGATTATTTGTGTGAAGCCGTGGCGTCAATTATTGCAGATAAATTTATAATGTTAGCGAATTTTAAAAAAAGTCCTAGCTTGTTTCACAATTCATCTGACTGGCAATATAAAATAATGAGACGTTATCGTTCTTGTTTGTCAGGCCTCTTTGATTACAGAAAAATACATGAAGGTAGATATGAAAGTAAAGTAAAAAGAATACAACAAAGTTATGGTGGTAGATTTATTTATGTTTTATTAGAAAATGGAGAATTAAAAATACTAAAACGAGACAATGATACAGGACAATATGTTGATATTAAGACATATAAGAATGTTTATAATTATAAACTTTCAGAAGATGGCAAACCGGTTTGTGTTAAATACAATTACAATCAAGATACACTGTCGCCTTATTCATTAAAAATATTGAGATGGAATGGAAGTATCTTTATTGAAAAAACGTATGTGAATGTTTTTGGGGATGATATTTCAGCAGATGGGAAAACTGTTTGTGTTCAATACAATTACAATAGAGAAACATGGACTTATTCATTAAAAATATTGAGATGGAACGAAGAAAAAAATATATTCGTTGCAGTAGGATTGTATGAAAATGTTACGTATTATAATATTTCATCAGATGGCAAAACTGTTTGTGTTAAATACAATTACAATAGAGATACATTGACTAGTTCATTAAAAATATTGAGATGGAATGGAACTCGATTTGATGAGCCAGGAACGTATGCGAATATTAGATATTATAATATTTCATCAGATGGCAAAACTGTTTTTGTTAAATTCTTAGATCGTTCATTAAAAATATTTAGATTGAATGAAGAAGTAAATCAATTTGTTGAAGTAGTAATGTATAATAATGTTGAACATTGTGAGTTTTCAGCAGATTGTAAAATGGTTTTTGTTAAATACAATTACAATAGACTACAAGGGAATTTTTCATTAAAAATATTAAGATTAAATGGAACTCGATTTGATGAATTAGTATCGTATGAGGATGTTACTAAGTTGTTGCATAAAACTTCAGCAGATAGCAAAATGATTTATGTTAAATTCTTAGATCGTTCATTAAAAATATTGAGATTGGATGTAAGGAGCTTCGTTGAATCAGGAACTTATGAATGTGTTGATGATTATAATATTTCAGCAGATGGCAAAACTGTTTGTGTTAAATTCGTCGGGATTTTATTAAAAATATTGAGATTGAATGAAGAAGGAAATCAATTTGTTGAGGTAGTAACGTATAATAATGTTGAATATTGTGAGTTTTCAGCAGATGGCAAAATGGTTTATGTTAAATACCTTCCGTATCCATTGAATTCTGCATTAAAAATATTGAGATGGGATGGAAATCAATTTGTTGAATCAAGATTGTATGAGAATGTTAGCATGTTGGAAGTTTCAGCTTTAGCAGATGGCAAAGCTGTTTGTGTTGCATTCAATCGCCACAATCGATGGATAGATACTCATTCATTAATAATATTGAGATTTGACGGAAGTATATTTGTTGAAGTAGGACCATATGAGCATGTTTATCGCCATGACGTTTGCCAAAATGGCAAAACTGTTTTTATTAAATTTAATAAAAACACGGGACACCGTACTTATTCATTAAAAATATTGATATGGGAAGGAAGTAGATTTGTTGAACATCCAGAAACATATGATAATGTTCATCACTATGATATTTCAGCAGATTCAAGACAAATTTGTATTAGTTTTGTGGATGGTAGTTTTAAAATTTTGCGCAAATATCCAGAAGTTAAAAATCTTGATCAGGCAATGTTTGTTTCTCTTGCTCAAAAAGAACAAGCAAGAGGTGATGTGTTAGATTTAGCAAAATCGGATAATCCAGAACAAAATACAACTGGATTGCTACAAATATTGGGTAGTTTTGATGAAGATGTAAGAAATTATTTGATAGAAAAATACAAAATTAACGTTGAGTCACTAAATTTAAAGCAAGCAATGTTTTTATCACTTGCAGTAAAAAAATACAATTCAGAGACTCAAACAGGATTAGACTTAACTCTTTCGGACAGTGAAGAACAAAACACAACTGATTTACTAGAAACTTTTAGATCAATGCCGCAAGAAACACAATTTGGTTTAATGAGAGATTGGAAGGTAAAAATATCTTCAGTACAAAGATCTAAAATATTGTTCCGCTATTTTTTACGTAATAAAGTTAAACCCCATAACATTTTAGTTGGAGCTGGAGTTGCAGCTATTGCTGTCGCTAGAGTTGTTGCGGCAAGAAAAAGATAAAAAATTAACGGGGGAAATGGAAAGGTTATTTCATGAAGAATTTAAAATCAATTTTAAAAAAAGCGACATTAATTTTACTTGCAAGTTTTCTACTTGCAGGTTCTCCAAATTTATTGGCAATGGATCATTCGGATGGGGATGCAAATGCTTTATTTAGCATTGATGAGGGTTATGCAGCCGATGTGTCAGACAATGAAGAAGATGATTTTTATACAATTCAAACAAAAGATGATTTATCAATTAAATTGCATTTAAATGAAAATAATAAATTTGAGTTGGTTGAAGAAGTTGATGGTGTTGAAGTTGTGTCTAAAGGTAAGACGGTTTGTGTGCGATATGATTTCTTTATGGAAGTAGTAAAACCTTCTTTATCTATCCGTATTTTCTCATTAAAAATATTGAGATGGGATGGGTGTCGATTTGTTAGTTCAGAACAATATAATAGTGTTGTTTATGGTTGTAATATCTCAGAAGATGGGAAAATGGTGTTTGTAAAATTCAGAAATGATTCTTTCCTAATATTGAGATGGGATGAAGAAAAAAATCAATTTGTTGAGATATACGATGAAGAATTGGTTGTAGGTTATAAAGTTTCACAGGACGGAAAAGTTGTTTGTGTTAGAGAATTAGGTGATTCTTTAAAAATATTAGGGTGGAATGAAGAACAAAATAAATTTATTGAACATTTGGGATATCATAATGTAAAATCTTATTGTTTTTTACAAGGTGTCAAAACGGTGTGTGTATTATTCGCAAATGATTCATTAAAAAAATTGCAATGGGATGGAAGTGGATTTGTTGAATTAGAACAATACGATGATGTTGATGTTTTTAGAGTTTCTAGCAAAGAAGACGACAGTGGAAAACTTATAATTTATTATAAGCAAGAATCTGACTCTAAAAGCGAAGATGATTCAGACATTGTTCATGTGTTAGATGCAGATACTTGGACGGGACAACCTTTTGTAAGCAAATCTGTGGCTAACAAGTGTAAGTTCTTAGCAGGAACAATTGTTGTAATTGGACTTGCGTTTTTGGTACCAAGAATAGTAAAAATATAAAATTGCTTTTTAGTATTTTATTTCCACTGACAAAATTCACATTTTGAGCAAAAATTTTTGTGAACTTCATCTAATTCTAAGTTGTGCTGTTTCAGCCATTCAACCAATTCTGGTATTGAATCTAAAGAAATCAAATTATCTGCAAAACACATTTCCCAACAAAGCCCATCTTCTATTGTTTTTTTTAAGATAGGACAATTATGTTTTTCTGGATTAGCCATTTTTAATTGCCTCAAGCTACTTTTTATACAGAAATTTAAATACGTTCTATTCTGGGTTCATAATTAGCAACAACATCCAAGAATGATTCTGAATCTACAAAAACAAAATGTATTAATGAATTCGATTCAATATCTACCTTAACAACTTCACCTGATTCTCTTACAAGCCATGCAAGATATTCTGAATTTTCTATTACCTTAAAAAATAATCCCTTAGAACAATCAACTTCTTCTTCCATAAATTTAATAGTATTTCGCCTATAGCTTTCATCCGTACTTCTATAAGAATATATTGAATCATCAAATATTATTTGGATTTTATTGGTTTTGTCTTTAATGTCAGTTAATGTAATTCTAAAACTATCAACATCATCTATAATTGAGTCTATTGAATATTCATAGGAAAAATTATCAATGGGATTCCAACTGATCCATTTTTCTTTCTTTATAGTTTTTGTCATATTAACTCCTTAGCCTATAACCTAAGTTTTTATCCTATATATCTAATTTTAATTGTTTTATTGCCATTCTGAATCTCTAATGTTGGTCTTGGATTGGGTTTTGAACTTGACGGTCTTACATTAGCATGTTTCCCATTAGAAAGTTTTCCAATCTTTGTATCTCCATCAAATCTAACATCTTTAGGATTTAATTTTTCAAAATCCCTTAAGGCATCATCATAATTACCTGGTTTTTCAAATTGTTTAGTTGGACCCTTAGTTTTTTTGCCAGGCTTCGTTTTTTCAAGAATTTTATCTATTTTTTTCTTTAATTTATTTTTAGGATCTTCTGGATCTTCTGGATCTGGCATTGGTGGTGAAAATTTGGAGCCTGAAACTTTAATGGATTTTTCATCAACATTTTCACAGCCATAAAATATATCAGCTTCGTTAGAAAAATCTTTAAAATTTTTTGAAATTTCATTTGAATCTAAAAAGATTTTTTCCAAAGGAGGGGCGGAAATGTTTTCAAGGTTAATATCATTTAAAAGGTGTGAGATTTTACAGTGTGCAAGTGTGGCTTCTTCCATTTCTTTTTCAAAGCTTTTTGATGTGTCTAGTGGATACTCAACCATTTCAATAAACGGTGTAATTGTTTTTGTAGAAATGTTTTTAGTTTGGATGTTTTCAATATCTTCTTCTTGAATAGCTAGAGCAATTTTTTGTTCAAGGGTTAATAATTTTTGTGAATAATCTACAAGATTAAATGAGTCTTCAATTTCTTGGTTCTGATTGCATTTAGTTGATTTTTCTAATAAAGAGTAAATTAAACTTGAAATGGAGTTGATGTTAGAGTCATTTAAATATGCGGCAAAAATGTCAGATGTGTTGTTTATGATATTAATTGTTTGGTCATGTAAATAACTTTGGAATGAGTCGCCTTCAAATGTTACAAAGTTTTCTAAGTTAAACTCTAGTTTTTCTAGTTGGTAAATTGCTTCTTTTGCTAAAACATAATCTTTTTCTTTTTTAATTTTATTTTCATCAACTCTTAGTGTTTTCAAAATTGTTGAGACTTTGCTTTTTATGTTTTTATAAGATTTTATATTTTTTTCTTCTATGGCGTCAATTGCATCTGTTGTTAGATCTAAACCCAGTTTTGCAAGTTCTTTTTCATAATCTGTTGCAGTTTTTTTTCCTAAAATGTTAGTGAATATCTCAACCAAATTTTCTAGTTCTAGCATTTGAGCTTTTTCAAGTTCTTTTTTGTTACTGTTTTGGTTTGGTTCAGCGATGGCGTCTTTGAGTATTCTTTTGGTTAGTTTTTTTATTTTAGATTTTAAATTTTGAACAGGGTTATATTGTTGTATTTCTTCAATTTGTTCTTCGTGAGCTTGTTTAGCCTTTGTGTGTAAGTCTAGCCAGTTGTTTCTTTGTGTGAACATTGTTTGGTATGTTTGATTTATTTTTTCTTGCTTAATTGCTTCATGGCAAATCTGAATGGAATTGCTAAAAATTTCTTGTAGCGGAGTTAACACTTTTTGGTATGTAAGATTGTTTTGAGTGTTTATTTTTTCAGTTTCTGCTATTTCATCATTTATGAGCTGTGAGATTTGTGGTTCTTTATCAAATGCCGTTAAAGATATGAAATCAATTTTCTTTTCATTAATTGTTTCAGAAAGCATTTGTTCATAATCTTGAAAGGAATCATTTTTTGATAATAATATTTTGCTAAGTGCGATTGATGCGTCATGGTATGTTGAAAATAATTCTGTTGCTATTTGAGAATTTAATACTTCGCTTTTGTCGTGAGTTTGATGAATTATACAGGCAGTTTTTTTTGCAACTTCAAGTAGCTTTTCTCCAAAATTAACAATTAATATTTGGTCGTCAAATGATGTTTCACAATTCGTTTGGATTATTTTATTAATAATTTTGTCAAACTTTTCTATGTGAGGTGATTCTTTAAATATAGATCTAAGTTCACCAATTTCTTTTTGAATAGTATTTGTTTTATTATTAAGATCTTGTTGGCTTTTTACTTCTTTTGTTGTTTTTGTTTTTGAAGTTTCTGTTTTATACCAATTTCCTCTTTTGTTTTCTTCTACTTGTTTTATTTGTTGTATTTGTTTTTCTATTACATCTTGGGATTCTTTTTTTATAAAATTTCGTAATTGATGTATATCTTGGTGGCTTTTTATCAGTCCTTGTGCCCATTTGTGATGGAATTGAACATTAAAGCCTGGGACAGTATCTATTAATTTTTTAAACTCTTTGTCTTTTAGTTGTTTTTCTAGTCCCAAAACAAAAGAAGGGAATTCTGGAAAATCTCTGATTAGATCCATGAAATTATAAAATTGCCACAAATTTAGTTGTTCCATAATTTTTATGCGCAGATGGTCTGCATCTTGTGAATATGGGCCTTGGTCATATTTACTTTTTATATTTGTTAATGGTTTGCAAGAATTAATTGCTGCTACTGAATGAATGTTTTCTTGAAATATTTCATCAAAAAAATGTTTAAAATCTTCTGTGGACATGCGGGAACATTTTTTATGATCTTCTTTTGATAATGGACAACAACCAGCAGGAACCATAATTTTGCGTGGAGTAGGGAGGGTTGGGTTTAACTCAACACTAAACCCCAAAGATGCGTTTTCACTTTGTGCAATTGGGTACCAAGCTTTATTTTCTGAAATTGTAGTGGGACCAGCTTGTGAGCCAAAACGAATAGGAGAATGGATTGCGGTAATGTTTGCTGCTTGTTGTTTTAAGCTCTCATAAGTTTCTAGATTGTCTAGTTTTTGAATAAGTGTAATTTGGCTTGGAATTGCTGTGTTGTTTAAATTGTGGTAATCAACATTTTGGTTTAGTGAAGATAAAATTAAATCATAGTTTGGAATATTAAAAATTTGTTCAATGCTTTGATTTGATCTGGTTTTTTTATCTGTTGTAACGGCGCTAGAATTTTTATTTATTTGTTTTTCTACTAACGCGCTTTTTTGCATTTCTTTGGGTTGGGGAACAGGAAGTGGTTTAAGTTTTTCGCCTGTATTTTTTACTTTACTTAAAACAATTTTGCCAGCAGCTGCAATTGCTGTTCCTGCTGCTAAAAGTGCATCTTGGGATTGTGCAAGTGCTTGGAATGGGATAACCATTCCTGGCAGCGGTACTGGAGGTAAAAAAAAGATAAATAAGTTGATAAATAAGATTGTTAACCAAAATTTGCGGGGCTTCATAGTAATTCCTTTTTTTAAAAAATTGCCCCCGCCGTTTTGCTTCATTTTTACTAGCAAAGAAATTTATCACAAAAATTTTTTAAAATCACTCTTTTGAAAATTTTTAAATTTTTGGACAATTATTTTAAATATTAGAAATTTTTGCTTGTAATTGAGAAGATATTTTGATGCCATGTATGTACATGTTATACTTCTGGGCATTAAGAGGTGCAAAAATTTAATTTTATGTGTTGGGAGGCAAAATGATAGATTTAAGTTTACTACGAGAAGAACCAGCAAAAATAAAGAAATTAATAAATAAAAAAGATCCAGCTTTTGATGTTGATGTATTGATTGCGGCATACAAAAAGGTTAGAGAGTTAAAAACAAGCATAGAAGAGTTGCGCAAAGAGCGAAATTCTATTTCTAAAAAAGCTTCCGGTGGGGTTGATAAAGATTTACGAGAAAAATCAATAGAGATAGGTCAAAAAATAAAATCACAACAAAAAGAGTTTGAAGAACAAGAAAAAATTTTGAATCAACTTTGGCTAACATGTCCAAATATTCCTTTTGAAGATATTCCTTCTGGTAATAAAGAAAAAAATAAAGTTATAAAAACTGTTGGTAAAAAGCCTGAATTTGACTTTGAAGTTAAAAATCATTTGCAGCTAAATGAAAAACTGGGATGGTTTGATTTTGAAGCAGGTGCCAAAATTGCAGGAAGTCAGTTTCTTTGTTACCGCAAAGACGCAGTAAAAATTCTTTATGCCCTAACTCAAATGATGCTCAAAAATAATGTTAAACACGGTTTCGAACCTGTTTTGCCTCCATATCTGGCAACAAAAAAATCACTAACTAATTCCGGTAATCTTCCAAAATTTGCAGAAGATGTTTATAGCGTTCCTGCAGATGATCTTTATTTAATTCCAACCGCAGAAGTTAGTTTGACAAATATTAACGCAAACGAAATTTTAGCGACAGACAAATTGCCAATTCGCTATTGTGCTTGGACTGGTTGTTTTCGCCGTGAAGCTGGAGGCTATGGCGCACAAGAACGCGGTCTTATTAGAATTCATGAATTTGAAAAAGTAGAATTGTATACGCTTACAAAACCAGAAGCCTCAGAAAAAGAACAAGATAAAATGATTGCTTGTGCGGAAGATATTTTGCAGCAACTTGGACTACATTATCAAATTAGTTTGCTTGCTGCACAAGATTGCTCATTCTGTTCTGCAAAAACTTATGACATTGAAGTTTGGCTTCCTGGACAAAAAAAATATTTTGAAGTTTCTTCAGCAAGTAATTGCACAGACTTTCAGGCACGGCGTGCTGCTATTCGCTACCGTGAAGATGCAGATGCAAAACCAAAACTTGTGCATACACTAAATGCATCTTCTCTTGCACTGCCGCGCTTAATGGTTGCAATAGTGGAAACTTACCAAAAAGAAGATGGCAGTGTGGAGTTACCTAAAAAATTACAGGATTTTTGTGACAACTGGTGGTAGGGATGAAATTGAGCAGCCGAAGAATTTTGGCCGCATCGGCCATGCGGGCAACCCTTCGAGACGATTTATAAAATAAATCCCTCAGGGCGAACGGCCAGGGAAAAAACAACTTAATGATTACGAGTATCTTGAGATTTAGAATGGCATTGGATGTACTAATCGAATTTTTGAAATTCACGGGATTATCGATCTTGATGCATTTGAATGACTATAGGTTGAGTATTAATTTTGATAGAAACTAACTTAGATTATTCAATATAAAAGTTACTATCACTGCCGTTCGTCCTGAGGGATTTGTCTTGCAAATCGTCTCGAAGGATTTGAACGGCGTACATATAAAAAGGCTATGTAAAATTTGACTATAAATAGAGTTATTAACAAGGGAATAATTTACATATGGATTTAAAACAACTTTCAAGATTTGCATTATTTGCGTTAATTTTTAGTTGCTTATTGGAAACATTGATTTTAGCTAAAAAATTTGAAGAGCCAAGTAGAGATTCAACAGAAGTTAAAATTGGTAGGGCTACTCTAGATGAAATTGTTGGAACTTGGCAAGAAATTCTTTTACGTCCGGATGCTGATCCTGATTTAAAGCAGTATGCGCTTGAAGTATTAAGAGAAACGTTTATGCGGTTTGGTCGATAATGCTTAGGAGTTAAATAATTGTGATTTCACAAGAGTTGCGTGCAAGAATAAAAAAATTAAAACTTATTTCTAGACGGTTTGTAAAATCTACAATTGTTGGAGATTATCTTTCTGCTTTTAAAGGCATGGGAATGGAGTTTCACCAGCTTCGTGAATATCAACCTGGAGATGAAGTCCGGCTTATTGATTGGAACAGTTTTGCTAAATCAAACAAATTCATGGTGAAACAGTTTATAGAAGAGAGAGACAGAACTGTAATTTTAGTAATAGATATTTCTGCTTCATCTGGTTATTCATCAAAGGACGAATTGCGGCAAGATACAATTTCACAAGTTGCTTCTGTTTTGGCAATGGTTGCAAGTGAAAACAAAGATAAGGTTGGAGCTTTGTTTTTTTCTGATCATGTTGAAAAATGGATTCCACCTAGCCGTAAAGCTTCAAGCATAGGATTAATTTTAGAAGATCTTTTAAAACTTAGGCCAACGGCAAAGAAAACAAGCATTAAAGATTCTTTACGTTTTCTGGCGGATTTAAAAAAAAGCAATGCAATTATTTTTTTCCTATCTGATTGGATTGATGAAGAAAATTCTTATTCAAAGTTGTTAAAAGTTGTTAGTTGTAAACATGATTTTATTGCTGTGCGATTGTTAGATGATTGTGAAAAATCTTTGCCAAATATTGGCTTGATAGATGTTTGTGATCCTGAAACTGGAGAGATGACAACGATAAGTTTAAGTGATCAAAAATATGCAAGTGAAGACTCTTTTGCTAAAAAATCTTTAAATGATGTTTTAGCGACAAGAATTCAAAAACAAAAAAAGTTATTTAATTTGTATAAAATAGACCTTTTGGATCTTAGGGTTGGTTTGCCATTTATCAATGATCTAACTAAGTTTTTTCATAAACGAATTAGAAGGAGTATTTGATGTTAAACAACTACGGGTTTCCTTCTAAGTTTTTTGATATTTATGATTTTAGATTTGTTCCGTTTGTTAAAACAAAAACATTTTCAGTTTTGTTTATTTGTTTACTGGTTTTAACCTTGGCGGTAATAGTTTTCTTAATTTTTTATTTGATCAAAAAAAGAAAAGAAATCCCACTAGAACCTTGGCAATGGGCAGAGGCAGAACTATCTAAATTTTCTGTTTCCAAGTTGAAAGACAAAAATGACTTTAAAATTTTTTATTATTCACTAACACATCTTTTAAAAAAATATTTTACTAAACGTTTTGCGTGGAAACTTGAAGATAAAACTGATGAAGAAATTGAAGTGTATTTGCAAGATGTTGGTGCTGACTTAAAGATATTTGAAGCCTTTGTTGTGCTGCTAAATTCTTCAGTTATGGTGAAATTTGCAGATGAGTCTGCACTGCCAGTCCAGGCGCAAAAAGATTTGGATATTGCAAAATTGATTATTTCTCAAACCACGCCAAGTTCGTAATTTATGTGGCTTTCCAAAATATTCCCTCAACATATATATATTCATTGGCCATTTTGTAAAAGCAAATGCCATTATTGTGATTTCTTATCTTTTGCAAAAAAAGATGATTCTAATGAAAAATATCATAAAGCATTGCTTGGTGAAATTAAAAATTTTTCATTAAATTTAGATTCAAATATTGAAAGAGAAATAAAAACAATATTTTTAGGCGGTGGGACCCCCAGCCTTTACCCACTATATTTACTAGAAGAACTTTTTGAAAAATTAAAAATTGATTTTAATTTAAAAAAAATTCAAGAAGTAACTATTGAAGTAAATCCTGAAGGTGTTCAAGAACATAAGCTAAAAGTTTGGAAAAAAATAGGCATAAACCGTTTAAGTGTTGGGGTTCAAGTTTTAGATGATTTAGCTTTGCAAAAAATGAACAGAAATCAGAAAAAAAAGGATTTCTTTGATTTAATGCAAATCGCGCCAAATTATTTTGACAATATTTCAGTAGATTTAATTTTAGGCTTGCCAGGAGTAAGTGAAGAAACTTGGATGGCAACTTTAGCACAAATCGCCAGTATGCCAATTAAGCATATTTCTGTGTATTTTTTAACTATTTATGACAAAACACCACTTTTTTACATGGAAAAGAAGGGCAAGACTTTTTTGGATGATGATGATAAACTGATTTCCCTTTATGAAAAAACCGTTGGGTTTTTAAAGCAAAAAGGTTTTTTACAGTACGAAATTTCCAATTTTGCGAAAAGTGGGTTTGAGTCGTCTCATAATAAATCTTATTGGGATTTTAAGCCTTATTATGGGTTTGGGTTAGGCGCATCCTCTTTTGACGGAAATAAAAGATTTATAAATTTAAAAAATCTTGATGAATATATAAGTTTATATTCTGCCTCAAGCACCTCTTGTGGCTTTGAGCCAAAATATTTTTATGTTGAAGTGTTAAATGAAGAGCAGAAGGTTTTAGAAAAATTAATGCTTGGATTAAGGCAAAATAAAGGAATAAGCTTGCATCGTATGTTATACTGTTTAGATGAGGTTGAAAAATTAAAATTTATTAAAAACTTGAAAGTTTTAGTGAAAGAAAATTTAATCAGACAGGAAGGGGACAACTTAGCATTGACACTAAGGGGTATGGTACTAGAGAGTGAGGTTATTCTCAATATTTATAGGTAAATTTTTTAAGAAGTATTTTAGAGATGGGCGTTTTAAATCTTTTATAGGGGGCTTATGGCTAAACATGTAGGTATTAAATTACCAGATGATTTAATTGAGGTTTTGAAAAAAGGGCGGACTTTAGCGGTTTTGTCTACTTTTTCAGAGCGTGGGTTGCCACATACTACACCGATTCAGTGTATTTATCCTAAAGGGCAAGAAAGCTTGCTTATGACAATTCACAAAGAACATACCGGTTATTACAACATGGTTTGGCAAAAAAAGGTTATGCTTTGTTTTTTGGCAGAAAATAATGTTGCATACAGTATTTTAGGCCGGGCCGGAGTTGTGAGAGCGCCATCGCAAGTGCATCCTTTGATGAATGTTGTTCGCGTAGATATTATTGACATAAAGTGTGACCGTTCAATTTTGTGTAAAGTTGAGTCTGGTGTGACTTGGAAATATACATCGCTAGAGGCTGAAGAGTTAATAAACGCTATTTTTAGTGAACTCAAGGAATTAGATAAGACACTATAATTTTTTCATATTTTTTCAAAAGTCTTTTCTTTTTTTTTATATTGTTATTACGATATTGATATAAAAAAAAAGAAAAGACTTTTTTTTATTAAAATAGGAAGGGTTTAAAATGATGAAGATTAATTTTTTAAGATTGGCGCTTCGAGGGGTATTATTTTTTAGTTTAGTATTTTTTTTATCGTTAAATTTATATGGACAGCAAGAAGGAGCTGGGCCAAATAAAGATCAAGAGCAAGTAGAACAAAAAGTTTCAGAAGAAACATCTGGTGAAACACAAAAAGAATCAGATGAACAAGGTACGCCAGAAGTTGAAGAAGGTAGCGAGGAAGAGGGCGAGGCAGTAGCAAAAACACAGTCAGATCAAGAAAAAGATGAGCCAGGAGAAACTGCTGGTGAAGCGAAAAAAGAATCAGATAAACAAGATTCTTCAGAAGCTAAAGAAGGTAGTGAGGAAGAGGGCGAAGTAGTAGAAAAAACTCAGCCAAAGGAAGAGGAACAGAAAGAAGAAGCGCCAGAAGAAACTGCTGGTGAACCACAAAAAGAATCAGAAGAAGATACTTCAGAAGCTGAAGAAGAGAGCGAAGAAGAGTCTGGGCCAGAAACCGTTCATCTTACCGAAGAGCAAATAGGTTTTAGGGGGAATTGGGTTAAAAAACGTGAGTGGTTATTACAGGCACGTGAGAAAAATAGTAAAATTCAAACATTATCAGATGAAGTTCAAGCAAGCAGAGATCCGTTCTGGGAAAAATACAAAAATATTCAAGCCGAATTAGATGAGTTTTATTCTTATGCTGGTCAAATACAAGGCAAAATTGAAACAGTTTATAGTTTGCAAAAGGCAGAAGAAGAAGTAAAAGAGAAGGCAATAAAACAAAATGCAGAGCTTGCAAAAAAAGTTGCTGAAGAGAAAAAAGCCAGGCCTTGGTATAAAAACTTTTGGGATAAGATTTTGATGTTTACAGATTGGGTATATGACAAAATTACATGCAAGTCTGCACCAAAAGAAAAAAAGCCAATTGCGCCTAAAAAACAAATTACAAAAGTGGAAGCAGAGTTGGACGAAGAAGAAGAAGAAGAAGAAGTTCCAGACGAACTTGAATTATTTAAGGTTGAGTTAGGAAAGGTCAAAGATCTTGATGATGCTTTAGTGAAGAGGATGGAGAAACTAGATCAGGAGATAGATGTTGTTGATAAAGAGGCTGCAAAAGCCAGAAAATTGCTTTCTGAAATTTGGGACATGATTGATGATGAAAAAGCTAGAAAAAATTTTTATGAATTAAAAACAATATCTAAAAAAATAAAAAGCATTAAAGAATATGTGAGTGGTGCATTTGGAAGTGATTTTGATGCAACAGTTGAAACTCTAAATAAACAAAAAGAGAAAATTAAGACAAAAGTTAAAAGTTTAGAAGAAAAAGGTTTTTTCCCTCAAAGCACAAAAGTGACGGATAAAAATTTAGCAGGCCGTTCGTCCTGAGGGCGAGCATAGCGAGCGTCTCGAAGGATTTGAACGGCGAGTAGTAAAAAATGACCACATCGGGCCTTTCGGGCAACCCTTCGAGACGATTTGTAAAACAAATCCCTCAGGGCGAACGGCCTGTGTAGTAACTTTTATATACAATAAAACCAAATAAAATTTTTAGCTTCTTTTGTTTTACATATTTTTTGATAACTTTAAAGAAGATCATTTAGAAAAAATGACTAAAAAGACATTGTCATAAATAAAGTTATATGGTAAATTTCGCTTATTACTTTTGAATCAAAATTTTGATTTCAAGTTATAAAGAAAGTGTAGTTATGCCGAGGTGGCGAAATTGGTAGACGCACCGCTTTAAGGGGGCGGCGGAGTAAAATCCTTAAGGGTTCGAGTCCCTTCCTCGGCACCAAAAAATGTGAAGTTCTAAAAATTCTGTGCTATTTAGCAAAATTTGTTTTTTAGTTAATTGATTAAATAGGTTACTAGAGAAGGCAGGGAGTTGTTTTATGAGTAGTGGTTCAAAAAAAAGATGTTTGTTGTCTCCAGTTTTGTTCTGGATTTTAATAGCTATTGGTGGTTTGTATTATATTTTCCCAAATGTTTTAGACAGAACAACCACACAGCGTTTTAAAATGTCTAGACTGAAACTAGGAATAGATTTAAAAGGTGGAACCTATATAACTTTAGGCGTGGACGTTGATCAAGCTGTTGAAAATCGTTTAGCTTCTCAAAGTAAATTTATTGAAACTCTAGTAAAAAGAAAAAAAATAGAAATTTTTCCAACAAAAAAAGAAATCAAAAAAGGTATACTGACTTTGGTTTTTGCAGATGAAGAGGCTGCCAAAGTTTATTATAATCTTATTCGTGATGAAATTCCCACTTTCAAAACTTCTCTAAATAATAACAATTTAGTTGTTAAATTAGCTTCATCTGAAGTAAATATTATTCAAAATGATTCAGTTGAACAAGCGGAACAAATTATAAGTGATCGTTTAAATGGGCTTGGTGTTGAAAATATAATTGTTCAACGTCATGGCGCAAAACAAATTGTTGTTCAAATTCCAGGAATAGACGATCCTCGTCGAGTTAAAGAATTGATTACAAGAAGAGCTCATTTAGAGTTTAAGCTTGTTGAAAAAAGTTCTAGTTCTAAAGATGAACTTTTAGATATTTATGATGGTGAATTGCCACCAGATAAAATGATAGTTCCAGAATTAAATACAAAAAACATTGAAGATGAGGAATCTGGTACCACTTGGTTTTTAGTTTCAGCATTTCCAGATTTAACAGGAGATCATATTGCGGATGCAAGAGTCACTTATGGTGATTATGGTCAACCTGTTGTTTCCTTTAAACTAGACCGTTCAGGTGCAAAAGTTTTCAAAGAATTAACTGGAAGTAACATTAACCGTCAGATAGCTATTATTATTGACGGTAAAGTTCAATCTGCGCCAGTAATTTCAACAGCAATTGGAGCTGAAGGAATAATTAAAGGTAATTTCACTTTTAAAACTGCAAAAGATTTGGCTATCGTTTTGAAAGCTGGCGCATTTCAGGCTCCTGTTGTTTATCAAGAAGAACGCAGAATTGGACCTTCGATGGGACAAGATTCTATTAGAGGTGGATTGCTTTCTTGTTTGGTTGGAATTGGTCTTGTTTTTATCTTCAGCTTGTTCTACTACAAACTTGGCGGCCTTTTTGCAATGTTTGCATTGTTTTACAATTTATTTTTAATTTTATTATTTTTGTCATATTTTGGAGCAACGCTTACTTTGCCAGGTATTGCAGGAATGGTTTTAACAATTGGTATGGCAATTGATGCTTCGATTTTAATTTATGAGCGGGTTAAAGAAGAACTTGCGGAAGGCGTTTCTTTCCGTAAGGCTATCAATCAAGGTTTTAGTGGTGCAATGGTTGTGATTTTGGATTCAAATATTACAACGTTTTTAACAGGACTGGTTTTGTTTTATTTTGGTGGCCCTAACATTCGTGGATTTGCAATAACTTTGATGGTTGGTATTGTGGCAACAGTACTTGCTGGTGTATACTTTTTAAAATCAATATTTAACTTTATTTTAGATTGCACACCATTTAAAAAAGTTAAGATATAAAATTTTGGCGGCGTAGCTCAGGTGGTTAGAGCGGCGGAATCATAATCCGTAGGTCCGGGGTTCGAGTCCCTGCGCCGCTACCAAAAAAGCAAAAAAAAGAAGCTGAGGAATAATTTCCTCAGCTTCTTTTTTCCTTGTATATGAAAGGTGATATAAATAATTAACTTTTTTTTATCTCATAAAAAAAGAATCTAAGTGATTCTTCAGAAGAAAGAACACCTCTGAATTCATTTTCATCTTTTTTAAATAGTTGAAATAAACGCTTATCAACCTCGTTTTCATATTCCTCATCAAATCCATTTTGCCGTTGAAAATAATCTTTTATTGCTAAAATTACATAGTCGAGTGCTATTTTTCTTATGAACGCTTCATCCAAAGTATTGTTTTGAGACCTGTTTTTATATTTCAATACGTTTTGAAGCCATGTAAGCCCGGCATTTTTTGCGTTAACAGCGGCAGAAGTCGTTAAATTTTCTAAATAACTATTGTAAATATTTTTGGCATATGTTTGAGCTTCACTTAAAGGGAGCCCCGCCTGCAACATGGGTAGTGTGGTTGGAATAAAATTTGAGAAGCAGGCGAGGATTATTATTTTTTTTATTAGTGTCTTCACAATACTCCCCCCGAATTGTTAAAAATCTTCTTTTTCCTTACATCTAAACTTTACAGGATTTAGTTTCTATTTGTCAATAGTTCTATTTGTAAATTTAGAAAAAATGAAAAAAAATTGATTTATTTTACAAAAATTAAGTTTTTTCTGTAAAATTATAGGTGAAATTTTTTAGTTTTTTTGGGAGAAGTAATGATTGTAATTCTAATTTTTTTATTCTTTTGTGCGTATTTTGTTGGAGGAATACCGTCTGGGTATTGGTTTGCTAAATATTTTTTTGGAGTTGATATCACAAAAAAGGGATCCAAAAATATTGGAGCAACCAATGTTGCTCGTGTTTTAGGCAGTAAAAGGTACTTTTTTTTGATATTCTTTTTAGATTTTTTTAAAGCATATTTAACTCTTTTGTTTTCCCGATATTTTTTATCTGCATATTCTGTGCAAATAGCTCAAACTTTTTTGTTAGTTATAGCTGTTTTTTTACTTATTGGTAATGCCTTTTCTCCATTTTTGAAATTTAGGGGAGGTAAAGGTATTGCTACAATTTTTGGTATTCTTTTAGTTTTAGCGCCTTGGCAAATTTTGGTTTGTTTTATTCTTGCTTGGATGGCAGTTTTGTTTCTTGCCAAAAGGGTAGACGTTGCTTCTGTTTTGGCTATTTTTACAATAACGATTTGTGATTTGTTTTTTTATGGATTTTCTTCATTTTTACTATTTCTTATATTTCTTAATGTTTGGGTATTGTGGAGGCATCAAGAAAATATAAAGAATTTTCTAGGGAATAAATTGTAAGTTTGATTTTAAATTAGTCTTTTAATAACCTAAGCTATATTTTTGAAGCTTTATATTACCTGTCCGTTTGTCCTGAGGGATTTGAACGGTTCTAAGTTAAATCAACTTAGGTTTTTTTAATCAAATATTCTTTTTACCATTTTTTGAGGTTTGTGCCATGAAGTTTAGAGAAGTTGCGGAGTGTTTTAATAATATAGAAAAAGAATCTTCGCGTTTAAAAATGACAAAATTACTTGCTGAACTTTTTAAAAAGGCTACGCCTGCGGAGGCTGAAATTATTGCCTATCTTTCGCTAGGAGAATTACATCCAATTTATCAAGGTAAACAATTTAATGTTGCAGAAAAAAGTTTAATAAATATTTTGGCATCTTTTTTTGCTAAAACTTCTGCAACCGTAAAAAATTGGTTGAAAGAGTATGGCGACATTGGCCTTGTTGTTGAAAATCATTTAGAGCAAAAGGATACAGAAGAAGAACTTACTCTAAATGATGTATATCAAAAATTAGGGAAAGTTCTTTCCTTTTCTGGAGGTGGCTCTGTTGAAAAAAAAGAAAAAGGCATTGTTGAACTTTTAAAATCTTTAGATGCGGTTTCTGCTAAATATTTGGTAAGAATAATTTTAGGGAAACTACGTTTAGGTTTTTCTGAGATGACATTGATTGATGCTTTTTCTTGGATGGAGGTTGGTGACAAATCTCTGCGTAAAGATTTGGAACACGCTTTTAATGTTTCCGCTGATATTGGTTTGATAGTAAAAATATTAAAAGAAGAAGGCATCAAGAGTATAAAAAAAATAAAAATCATACCGGGTGTTCCCATTCGCCCAGCTTCTGCAGAACGGCTTGCAAATTCAAAAGCTATAATAAAAAAATTAGGCGATTGTGTGGCGCAACCCAAGCTAGATGGCTTTAGGCTGCAAGTTCATATATTCACACAAGATGGCAAAAAAACCGTTCGTTTCTTTTCTAGAAATTTGCAAGATATGTCAGATATGTTTCCAGATTTAGCTAAAATGGTTTTGAAGTTAAAGGTTAAAGATTTAGTTGTTGAAGGTGAAGCAATAGCTTTTGACCAAGATACAAATACATTTTTACCTTTTCAAGAAACGGTTAAGAGAAAAAGAAAATATGATATTGAAGCATTTGCGCATGAGTATCCACTAAAACTTTATCTTTTTGATCTTCTTTATTTAGATGGTAAATCAATGCTTGATTTGCTGCATCATGACCGTAGAAAAAAACTTTTGAAAATTGAAAAAAAAGCACCAAAAGATGCGCAAGAAGTTATTCATGTAATTGAAGAAAAAAACATAGAAACTTCGCAAGAACTTGAAAATTATTTTAATGAAAATATTTCTTCTGGCCTTGAAGGTTTGGTTGTTAAAAGAGAAGACGTTCCATACACTCCCGGAAAGAGAAATTTTAATTGGATAAAATTAAAAAGGGGCGAGGGTGGCAATCTTACAGATACTATTGATTGTGTAGTTTTGGGTTATTATCTAGGCCATGGCAAACGTGCACATTTTGGAATAGGTGCGTTTTTGGTTGGTGTTTTAAATAAAAAGAAAGATGCTTTTCAAACTATTGCAAAAGTTGGAACTGGTTTGAGTGATGATGGTTGGAAAGAATTAAAAAGTAAGTGTGATAAATTAAAAGTAAAAATTAAACCAAAAAATGTAGATTGTGCCAAAGATTTGTATCCAGATGTTTGGGTTTCTCCTGAAATTGTTTGCACCGTTCGTGCAGATGAGATTACTCTCTCTCCCATTCACACAGCCGGCCAAACAGACACACAAAATGGATATGCATTACGTTTTCCTAGAATGATTGGGTATCGTGAAGATAAATCTAGTGAAGATGCTACAAGGGTTAAAGAACTTGATAGATTGTTTGATATTCAATTCGCTAAAAAGTCTAAAAAATCACGCAAAAACATAAAAAAAACGGAAAAAGTTGGGCAAACAAGTTTTTTTGACTAAAACATTGGTTTTTGTTTAAAAAATTCAATTTAAAATTAATTTTTCGTTTTTTATCTAATTTTGTTCAAAAAAGTCATTTTTTTCTAAATTTTCTAGTTGGGGCTTTTGCCAACTGTAATTGTTTATGGAAAGATAAAGAGGTGTTTAGAATTGTTGAATTAAATTAGAATAAATAATTTTTGGGGGTTATTGTGAAAAAAATAAAATTAAAAATAATATTTCTTGTTTTGGTGGGTTTTCTACAAATATCAAATAGTTTTATTTTTGGCGTTAGGAAGAATCAAGGGTATGAACCAATCGCAGATGTTGTTGAAGTAGATAATGTTGAAGTAGATAATGTTGATGTAGGCATTGTTGGTTATTCAACTGATGACGATGGAAGACGTATTTGTAATTTGTGTTTGGATGTTTTAAGCCAAGAAGGTCGCGAAATTAGAACATTTTCTTGTGAGCACGGTTTGCATGAAGATTGTTTTCAAAAAATGTTACATCAAGCACATCCTAACGTAGCTATGTGTTGTCCTATTTGTAGAGTGCCACATGGTGTTCCATTGCCTCCTGAACGAGCTCAAGATCATGTTGCTCAAGCTATTCCTGGTACAGTTAGAATAAGACAAAGAATAAATAATGTTGAAGATTTTGATATACTTAAGCAGCGCATTATGGAACATCAAGAAAATGGAGACTTTATTGATTTAAATTTGTGTTTAGCAATATCAATATGGATTACTAAAATTCCAGAAGATTTTTTTGTAGGTATGGATAATTTAGTTAGCCTGGATCTTTCATTTAATAATCTTTCTTCTTTGCCAAATAGCATTGGTGGGCTTATAAACTTAGTTAGCCTGGATCTTTCATTTAATAGACTTTCTTTTTTGCCAGATAGTATTGGTCAACTTACAAGATTAGAATTACTGGATCTTTCATCCAATAGACTTTCTTCTTTGCCAGAAAGCATAGGTAGCCTTATAAATTTGCGTACCCTTATTCTTCGTTGGAATAGACTTTCTTCTTTGCCAGAAAGCATAGGTAGCCTTATAAATTTGCGTACCCTTATTCTTCGTTGGAATATACTTACATCTTTGCCAAATAGTATCGGGGAGCTTATAAATTTAGAACATCTTAATATTTCAGATAATAAAATTTTGCGTAAACCTCAATTGCCAGATGGAGTAAGACTTACTTTTTATCCTCAGTTTTTTAGGGAGACCATGTTGGTTGTAGGGGTAGCAGGTTTGTTCTTATGATAGTTGCTTAGATATTTAAATAAATAATTTTTGGAGGTTATTGTGAAAAAAATGAAATTAAAAATAATATTTCTTGTGTTGGTGTGTTTTCTACAAATATCAAATAGTTTTGTTTTTGGCGTTGGTCATCCAACTGATGAAGAAGGGAATAAGATTTGTGTTTTGTGTTTGGACGTTCTAATCAAAAAATATAGCGAAATTAGAATACTTTCTTGTGAGCACGGCTTTCATAAAGATTGTTTTGAACAAATGCTAGATGAGGCCCATCCTGATGTGGCTATACGTTGTCCTGTTTGTAGTTTGGAACATGGCCAGATAAATTTAAAAAAAATAATAGATCATATAAGTGGTTTTGATGTACTTGAGCAGCTCATTATTCAACATAAAGAAGATGGACGAGTTGTTAATTTATATTTGCGTTTGAGAAGAAGCATTACTGAAATTCCAGAATATTTTTTTGAAGGGATGGATAATTTAGTTTTTCTTGATCTTTCTGGTAACAGACTTAAATCTTTGCCAGATAGTATAGGAAATCTTATAAAATTGGAGAAACTGAATCTATCAGGGAATAGACTTACATCTTTGCCAGATAGCATAGGAAATCTTACAAATTTGAAGAGGTTGGATCTTTCAAGAAATAAACTCAGATCTTTGCCAGATAGCATAGGAAATCTTACAAGTTTAGAATCTCTTAATCTTGAAATAAATAAACTTAGATCTTTGCCAAATTTGGAAGCTCTTACAGATTTAGCATATCTTAATATTTCATTCAATAGATTTTGGAGAAAACCTTCATTGCCAGGTGGAATAAGAATTTATTTGTTCCCTCAGTTTATTAAGGATGATAAAGCTATTGTTTTTGTAGTAATGTCTGCTATGTCAATGGTTAAAGTTTTGATGTTGTTGCGCTATAATTTTAATAAAGGTAAATAATTTTTGGGGGTTATGGTGAAAAAAATAAAATTAAAAATAATATTTCTTGTTTTGGTGGGTTTTCTACAAATATCAAACAGTTTTGTTTTTGGTGTTGGTCATCCAACTGATGTTGAAGAAGAAGATGTTTGTTCTCTTTGTTTAGTTCCCTTAAGTCAAGATGGCGAAGGTGAGATAGTAATTCCAGGAATTCGAACTCTTGGCTGTAACCATCGTTTTCATGAAGGTTGCTTTCAAGGTTTGTTAAATGCTAGTGATCATCTTTGTCCAAATTGTAGAGCGCCGCACAATATTCCATTGCCTGAACGAGCGCAAGGTCATGAACAAGACGATGTTCAACAGCCAGATAACTTTTTTGATGTTTTTTTTCGGCCTCTTATTTTAGATATAACATGTGAAATAAATAACGGTGAAGCATTTGATGAACTTAAACAACTTATTTTGCAACATCAACAAAATGGACAACGTATTAATTTGACTTTACGTTTTGGAAGAATGATTTCTGAAATTCCAGAAGCGTTTTTTGAAAATATTAATAATTTAGTTATGTTGGATCTTTCAAGAAATAAACTCAGATCTTTGCCAGATAGCATAGGAAATCTTACAAGGTTAGAAGGTCTTGATTTGGGAAGAAATAAACTTAACTCTTTACCTTATAGCATAAGGTTTCTTACAAATTTAAATTATATTAATCTTTCATGTAATAGATTTTTATTTAGGCCTCAATTCTCTCCTCTTGTGAGATTGTATTTTAATGAAGCAAGTCAGATGCATATTATAAATAGAATAAGGATAGGTCTTGGCATTGCAGTTATTACATATAAGATTATACATTATTTAAAAGAAAAAATGGCAAAGAAAAGAACGGGTTAAATAATTTTGGGGGTTATTGTGAAAAAAATAAAATTAAAAATAATATTTCTTGTGTTGGTGGGTTTTCTACAAATATCAAACAGTTTTGTTTTTGGTGTTGGTCATCCAACTGATGTTGAAGAAGAAGATAATTGTCCTATTTGTTTAGTTCCTTTAATTCAAGATGGCGAAGGTGATATTGTAATACCAGGAATTCGAACGCTTGGTTGTGGCCATCGATTACATGAAGATTGTTTTCAAGGAATGTTAAATCAAGCCGATTACAACGTAGCTTCACAGTGTCCTCTTTGTAGAGCACGGCACAATATTCCATTTCCTGAACGTGCTCAAGTTCCTGAACGTGCTCAAGATCAGGATAGAATAGAGACTGTTATTGTTGATATGACACTTGAAATAAATAATGTGGAAGAATTTGATGGACTTAAGAATCGCATTATGGAATTGCAAGAAGATGGAGTCTTTATTCATTTAGATTTGCGTTTAGGAAGAAGGATTACTGAAATTCCAGAAGTGTTTTTTGAAGATATTAATAATTTAGTTTGGCTTAATCTTGGAAATAATAAACTTAAATCTGTACCAGAAAGTCTAGGAGGTATTACAAGTTTAGAAAAACTTGATCTTGGAAATAATAAACTTAAATCTTTGCCGGATAGCATCGGAAATCTTACAAGTTTAGAACGTCTTTATCTTGAAAGAAATAAACTTAAATCTTTACCGGATAGCATAATGGGGCTTGAAAATTTAAATTATATTAATCTTTCATGGAATAGATTTTTATTTAGGCCTCAAGTACCACCACATGTTAGATTGTATTTTAATGAAAAAAGTCAGTTAGGCGTCAGGATAAAGAATATGGGGATTATTGTTGCGGTTTATAGTGCAGTTGTTGCTTATGTCTCTGTAGTCGTGATACTAGATTATTTAATGGAAAAAATGGAAAATAAACAAAACTGTTAATTTTTGGGGGTTATGGTGAAAAAAATAAAATTAAAAATAATATTTCTTGTGTTGGTGGGTTTTCTACAAATATCAAACAGTTTTGTTTTTGGTGTTGGTCATCCAACTGATGTTGAAGAAGAAGATAATTGTTCTATTTGTCTAGAACCTTTCAGTCAAGATGGCCGCGAAATTAGAACATTTTCTTGTGGGCACTGTTTGCATGAAGATTGTTTTCAAGAAATGTTACGAACTGCAGACCATGATGTGGCTGAGCGTTGTACTCTTTGTAGAGAGCGGCATAGGGTTGTATTGGGTTCCGCCCCGATAGTTTTAGAGTGTCGAATAGGCAGTATTGATGACTTTGAAAGAGCTCATAGTGAGCTTATGGAATATAATCAAAATGGACAACCTATTGATTTAACTTTGTATTTAGGTATAAGCTCTGAAATACCAGAAAATTTTTTTGATGAAGATATTAATAATAATTTAGTTAGTTTGACAATTAGAGGGGGTCATCTTACTTCTTTGCCAGAAAGCATAGGTAGGCTTACAAATTTGCGTTCGCTTGATCTTAGCGATAATAAACTTTCTTCTTTACCAGATAGTATAAGTAGTCTTCAAAGTTTGAATAGAATTAATCTTCGCTGTAATAGATTTGTGCGTAAACCTCGATTGCCAGATGGTGTAAATTTTTCTTTTTATCCACAATTTTTGATGACGATTTGCTGTTGTGTTGTAGTACCATTATTAGTTTATGTCTACTTTTGATATGATTATAATAAATAATTTTTTGGGGGTTATTGTGAAAAAAATAAAATTAAAAATAATATTTTAACTTAGTAAAGTTTTTGATATAAGAAAGGGCCTAAAATTTAGGCCCTTTCTTATTGTTTTTTACAAAAGAAGTGACTTAAAATATTCAGCTTCTTTTTCTGGATTTTCTGCTTTTGTAATAGCAGAACCAATAACAATTCCATTCGGTTTTAATTTTAAAATTCTTTCAACATTTTCTTTTGTAATTTTTCCAGAGATAAAAATTGGTAAACTTGTGTTGCCTTTTGTTGTATCCCATTGTTCTAGTGTAACTTCTGGGTCAACATCGTGAGAGCGGTGAAAAATAATACAATCAACTCCCAGTTTTTCTGCATCCATTGCAGACTGGCCCATGGAATATGCATCCATTAAATCTAGTGCAACTTTTGTGTTATGTTTGTGGGCTGTGTGTGCGGCATTAAGAATTGTTTTATTTGCGGTTCCAGCAAGTACAGAAATGATATTGGCTCCAGCATTAGCAAAAATACTAATTGCATGGCTTGCTCTATCAGAAATTTTAGCATCTGCAAAAATTTCTTTATTTGGAAATTCTTTTTTAAATTCTTCTATAGCTTTTACACCTTCTTTGTAAATAAGAAGTGTGCCTACTTCTAGGATGTCTGCGAATTGGGATGTTTTTTTTGCTATTGTTATTGCTTCTGATAAATTGGTGAAATCGTACGCAATTTGTAGCTTCATAATAAAGCCTCCTTTATGTGAAAAAAATAAAATTTTTAAATGATTTAAAACCGATTATAAAATTAAAAACGTGTAAGAAATCGTTTAAGTTAAATATTTTTATTTACCATATTTGATTGTTTTTTTTATAGCAATATTTTTAATTAAAAACTTAATTTAAGGTTTATTTAACAGCAAAAAAGTGAACATTATGAAAGAAATTGTTGAACATCTTAAAAATTCAGATAAAAAAAGTGTTTTAATTATTGGCGATGTAATGCTGGATGAATATTTATTTGGTGATGTGGAACGCATATCGCCAGAAGCTCCAGTGCCAGTGATAAGAGAAGAGCGTAGAGATTGGAGTTTGGGTGGTGCTACAAATGTTGCACTAAATTGTAAACAAATTGGTTGTGATGTTGATATTGTAGGGGTTGTAGGGGCAAGTGACCAACCATCTCAAAAATTACTTTCTATGTTAGAAAAAAATAATATTCCAACTTCTGGAATTTTAAAAAGTTCTTACCGGGTTACCACCAGTAAACAAAGAATAATGGCAAAGAATCAACAGCTATTTAGAATAGACCTTGAAGATACTAAAAATTTGATAGAAGTAGAGCGCAGGGCCATTTTAGAAAATATTGATAAAACATTAAAGCCCAACTCTATTGTTATTATTTCAGATTATGCCAAAGGCGTAATCGATTCTTTTTTAGTAGAAAAAATTGTACAAAAAAGCAAAGAAAAAAATTCCACAATTCTTGTTGATCCCAAAGGTCCAGATTACGGTAAATATAAAAATGTAGATTATGTAAAACCAAATCTAAAAGAATACAAAGAAATGGTAAATTTCTTTGGTTTGCCGCGAGACGCATCTATTGTTGAAAATGGCAAAAAAATATGTTCACTTTTGTCTCTAAGAGGTTTGATAGTAACGCTTGGCGAAAATGGAATTGAATTTGTCTCTGCAAGTGAAAACATCAAAGTTCCACCTATAAAAAAATCAGAAGTTTATGATCTAACAGGAGCTGGCGATACAGTTATAGCTTTTCTTTCTTTGGGTTTGTTAAGTAATTTAGATATGGAAAAATGTTTAAAATTAGCAAACCATGCAGCGTCTGTTGCAATTTTACACCTAAAAACATATGCAGTTAGTTTGGATGAACTAGTAGACAAAGATATTGAAATTTCAGAAAAATTTATTCCAGACTTGGTACGTCTAAAAATAGAGCTTGATTGGCTTAGAATAGAAAAAAAGAAAGTTATTTTAACAAATGGATGTTTTGATTTGTTGCATGCAGGGCACATTCAAATTTTAAAAGAAGCAAAAAAAAGAGGTGAAGTTTTAGTTGTTGCTTTGAATACAGATGAGTCTATAAAAAGGCTAAAAGGGTCTAGCCGTCCAATAAAAAACTTAGAAGATCGCGTTCGTGTTATGGCTGCAATTGGTTTTGTTGATTTTGTAACCTGTTTTGGTGAAGATACTCCGCTTAATTTAATAAAATATTTAAAACCAGATATTTTAGCCAAAGGTGGAGACTATGAAGCAACTCAAGTTATTGGTTATGATTTCATTACTTCTTATGGCGGCAAAGTTGAAATAATTAATCACAATTTTACCGAAGATAAAGGGTATTCAACAACCAATTTGGAAAAACAAATAAGTGCTAAAGTTGCAGAGAATACTAATTAACGTTAGTTATAACTTCTTGCACAGAATTTTTAGAGGATTTTTTAACCTCAAATTCTATTGGTTCCAAAAACCTTGCAAAATCCAAAACCGCAAGAAGGTTTTTTGTATTGCTAGCGTTGCCAACTACATAAATATTATTTGGAAGAATTAAATTTTTATTTTCGGTCGTTAAAAAATCACCTTCTTCAATAAAAATATTTTTAGGTTTTGTTAAAAATGTAATTGTCTGTTTGTTTATGCGTTTGTTTTTAGGCGTTTTTGTTTGTTTCACATGCCAATAAAGCATATCGTTTTCATCTTTCTTTTTTTCATAAAGATAAATTTGAGATTTTTTTTCATCTTCAATTTCTGCGTATCCTATAGTGTTTTTTTGTATCTCAACTAATTTTATTTTTTCTGTTATTAAAATATATGCTTTGTTTGCAGGGGTGTGACGCAGTGGAAATGCTATGCGGCCATCTTTGTTGGAATAATCAAGAAAACCAAAGTAAGTTGCCATGTTTCCGGCAATACTTGGTAAATTACTCAGTAATTTTGCTTTGATTATTTTTTTGTTTATTTTGCTAGGTGATTTTTGTGAAAAAGTTTCAAGTTTTTTGACGGCTTCCTGTTCAAAAGATTTTTCTGCAGATTTTGTAACATTGTAGGATGGATTTTGTAGGTAGGTGATTATTGCAGGTTCGCTCAAAATACAATTTGTTGATGTTAAAAAGATCAGGCTTACAAATAATATTAACTTTGTTATCTTCATTACATTCCTTTTTTTTTAAATTTAACAAATAAGCTTTGAATTTATTTTAACAAAATTACTTTAAAATAAGCTATGGTTTGAAATTATTTATGTGAAATACAAGGATTTCTTATGGATGTATATCAAGAAAAATATGCTAAATACTGGGATAAATTAAAAGAAGCAGAAAATTTGAGCGAAGAGCAAATTAATCAATTTAAACAATATGCTTCTCTAATATTGGAATGGAATGAAAAATTTAATTTGACCGCAATTACAAGTTTGCCAGAAATGATTACAAAACATTTTGCAGATGCTTTGGTTTTGCGCAAATATATGGATTTGAAAGAAATAAAAAATTTGATGGATGTTGGAAGTGGGGCAGGGATTCCGGGATTGCCACTCAAAATTCTTTTTCCGCATTTGTCAGTTATTTTAATGGAGGTTAATAAGAAGAAATTAAGGTTTCTAAAAGAAGCTCTTGAATCTTTATCTTTAAAAAATGTAGAATTGTGTGATGTTGATTGGCGAACATTTTTACGTACAACAGAAGGTGAAATTGATTTGTTTGTTTCACGTGCCACGCTAGACCCACTTGAGCTTTGTAGGATGTTTAAGCCATCTTCTGCGTATAAAAAAACAAAACTTGTTTATTGGGCATCTGAGACTTGGGAACCAGATCCAAAAATTTCAAAATTTGTTTTAGATACCAAAGAATACAAGCTTGGTTATAGAAAAAGAAAGTTGGTTTTTTTAGGAGTTTAGATAAAAATTAGTAAGTTTTATTAAAAAGCCGTTCAAATTCTTCGAGACGATTTGCAATACAAATCCCTCAGAACGAACGGCCGCTTGATTTATAAAAGGAGAGAAGAATGAGTTTTTTTAATTTTTCATTATGTTTGTTAGGTTTAATTACCATTTTTTTTTGTTTATCTTCAAAAGCTGATTTGCCAAAAGAAAAAGATGCTGCATTTGCAAGTTTGAATCAGGCGCATACATCAAAGAAAAAAAAGATTTTAATTTTCTCTAGTCTTGGTGGTGGTGGTCACATTTCTGTTTCACGGGCAATCAAAACATATTTGGGTGACAAATATAATATTACTGTCGTAAATACAATAGTTGATCCTCTCGCTTCTGTTGACCCAATGAGGGGCCTATCTTTAAAAAAACATAACGGTGTTGAATTTTACAATTATCTAATTAGTAAAAGGCTTAATAGGTCTATTAATTTTGTTGCAAAATTTGGTGCACGGATGTTTTTGATTCAAAAGAAGAAAATTGTAAAATTACTACAACAAAGGGTAGAGCAAGAAAATCCAGATATGATTGTTTCTGTTTTTCCTATTTTTAATTTTGCATTCTTGGATATTGCTAAGAAATTAGATTTGCCGTTTTTAGTTGTTACAAATGATTTGGATACACATTTTTATACTAATGGAATTTATAAACCAAATTATAAAAAATTTATGTATACCATCCCGTATGAAGATAGACGAATAAGAAGCAAGTTTGCAAGCGCAAAAATACCAGAAGAGCAAATAAAAGTTTCTGGTTTTCCTATTAGAGCAGATTTTTTTGAAAAAAAAGATAAAGAAAAAATTAGAAAAGATTTTAATATTCCAAATAATAAAAAAGTGATAATGGTTTTAATGGGTGCTGCGGGTTCTAGTGCTACATATAAATATGCACGAAGAATGGCAAAAATGAATTTACCAATCCATATGCTTTTGTGCATTGGTAGGGATGAGAAAACAAGAAAGAAATTAGAAAAATTAAAAACAAATTCTAATGTAAGTAAAAGTGTGATTGGTTTCACAAGCCGGATTTCAGATTTAATGGCAGTTTCAGATCTTTTTATTTCCAAGCCTGGTCCAAATAGTATGTCAGAGGCTCTTTATATGAATTTGCCAATGGCTTTGGACAGAATTTTAAAACCATTGCGTTGGGAAAAATTAAATTTAACTTTTGTTAAAAAAAATAAATTTGGAAGCATTCTTCGCAACTATCGTGATTTAAAAAAAGCAATTTTAAACATTGCTTTTAATCAAAAAAATAATGCTGCTATTAGAGAAAATATGAAAAATTTTAAAAAAGAATTATTTTCTAAAAAAATAAACAGCTTTGTTGAAGAGATGATAAAAAAATAGTCCACCTTTTTAAAGTGGACTATTTTCCATTTATAAGCGTTTTTTATAGGTTGTTTTTATTTTTTGCTATTAAAGATTTTATTACGTTTTTAACTTTGTTTGGTCGCAGGTTAATATCATTAATTAAGTCCATAACGCTGCGTTTTTGTGTTTTAGCAAAATAGGCTAACGTTGCTGACTTATCTACAATAATTGCATTCGGTAATCTTATTGGAACACTACGATCTATTTTTTTGAGTCGGCCAATCATTATTGCTAGTAAATCTAGAACGTATTGTTCTGATAAAAATGTTCTATTTTTCCTATAAGTAACAACAGGATGGGAGTACAAATCTAAATCAAAAAGTCTTTTAGACTTAATTTTACTAGCAGTGCTTATTGCATCCTCACCACTTCCATATTCTTTGAATTTGTCATCAGGATCATTTGGGTCTAGGTGTACAGTTAGAGTATTTGCAAATCTAGGATACAAGATAGCAAGTGGTGAAACGTCTGTAGATTGAACATCTAAATTAGTGACTGCGCCTGAGCCATTACTTTCAAAATATCTGCTTATAAAATCTAAATGTCTTTGGAAAATTGAACTTGTTGTTTTGTAATGTTTTGGTTTTGAAAAATTTGCTTGGAGAAAGAAAACTAAACGTTTATTGTTGCTTCTCATCCATCCTATTGTTGGAAATTGATTATTGTGTTTTTCTGGGTCCCAGTCAGTAGGAGTTAAGATTTTTTCTTCAAGTGTTTTTCCGTCACCTAGGTCTAGATTTTTTATGTATTCTACTAATTCTTTTGGTGGAGCATAATTTTCTATTGCTATTGTTACAATTTCTTTTGGATTTTCATCTAGGAAATCATTTACGGTGCGAAGCATTTTTGAGAATGAGTCAGGTTTAAAGAGTCCTTGTTCTACTAAATCAAGTGGGTTTTTGCATGTTTCAAAAGCAATATCTGGGTGTCCCAATGCTTTACATCCTTTGTGGCACATTTTAATTGTACCTTTATAAAGATATGTGTCTGGCATAAGTAGTCTAGCCCCTAAGGCTAATTGTTCTTCCATGTTTAATAGCTGTGAAGGGTATCCTCTAAATTTACTTCTGTAGCTAAATGAATTATGGATGCCAAAAAAACAAGCTTGGTCATATCTTAGATGGCCACGGAGTGGAGTCCATCTTGACAGTAATTCAAGTCTTTTTAGGGTTACTTTTTTGGTAAGGATCGGTGCTTTTCCTTTTCCTGTTAAGAAATTAGTATTGAATAATTTGAATTTAGAACCACCCTTGGAGTCTAATACTGATTTTGCAGCTAGTTGGCTAAGGTCGTTGTGGACGTCATACTTTTTTTTCCAGGTTTTTTTTGAATTTGCTTTGAGTGTAGAATTAAAAAGCTGTGTTCGGAATGTTTTTCTTCGGACATAAAAATCATCCCCTCTTCCAGCTCCAATTCTAATTTTACATAGGCTTTTATACTCGCTTTTAGTTAACCATGTTTTTAAATCGCTTTTGTTAAGAGAAAATATCATTACACGAGTTCTGCCAAGATAGAGTTTTGGGCGGTTGAAAGATTTCTTTGTCCTAGGGGCTATTGTTCTAATTGATTCTGTTTTTTTGCATTTGAATGTTTTTGTAGTTTTGAAATTTTTAGTCTTTTTTTGATAATATTTGTAATATGTTGCTGCGTAAACCTTGAATCGTGTTTTGTTATGTCCTTCTATTTTGTCAGCTTTTAAGGCGTGTAGATTTAGAGTTCCAAAAAGAAGTAAAAAAAGTATTTTATACGATTGTTTTTTCATTTATATCTCCTATGAAAAAGACAAAAAATATATTTAATCTTAGATGTTAGTTTTTTAATGTATTTATATAATAAAAAAATCTTCTTTTGTAAGTAAATAAAAAAGTTTTTTTATTCGTTTAGGGTTTATTGAAGCCTGTTTTTGTGTTTAATCAATTGTTTTTTCTGAGTTGTCGCTGTGTTTTTTATTCCAAGTTTTATCATTATATGCTTTAAGGCGAGGTTTTTCTGTTGTGATGTAGAAATTGTCGCCTTTACTTGATCCAATTCTAATGTGGCATAGTTTGTTAAAAGTTTTTTTATTGTTTATTTCTTGTGCTAGATCGTCTTTATTAATAGAAGAAAGTAAGTTGCGATGACGTCCTGCAAAAGATTGTGTACGTTCAATTTTTTTTGTTTCTACAGGGTTAATTGTTTGAACGTCGCCTGTTTTTATGCATTTAAATTCCTTTATTGTTTCAAAAACATATTTACCTGGAGAAATGTCATAATATTGATAATAAGTAGCTGCATAAATAGTGGATTCTGTTTTATTATGTACTGTTATTTCATCAGCTTTTAATGTATGTAGATTTAGTGTTCCAAAAAACAGTAACAAAAGTATTTTGTACGATTGTTTTTTCATTTATATTTCCTTCTTATTTATATTTTTTATTTTTATAAATTATATAATTGAGTGTCGTATGGTGTATTTGTTGATCTAAAGATTATTTTTTCTCTAACTTCAGCGGAAACATTTTGTGCAATTGTATTAATTTTATTTATATGTTTTACGGGATCACCTTGGTTGCACCAATTTATTTTTAGGAAATTGGGATATCTATGTTGAAATTTATTTTCTAGATTGATGTTTAATTTTAATTTTTCATTTACTATTTTTTGTAATTCTAAGCCATCATCAAATATCTTTTGTATTAATTGTCCCAAAAGATTACTGTTTATGTTTTTGTATAAACGCTCTCCGCCAGCGTTGCCCGGGAATAAACTTATTATAAATAAAGAAGCATTTCTTGGTGTGGTGCGTAATGTTTTTCTTTTTGTATCTACATAGAATTTTGCTGTTGATTTAGTTCCTGTGGTACCAAATTTAAGAGTAAAATCTTGTATTTTTTGTGGGCCGTGTGCATTGTTTACGCGTTTTGCTGTTTGTGAATACCCTCTGCATTCATTTAAGATAACTAAACGTTTGTTGTTATCTATCATCCATTGCAGGGTAGGCCATTCGCCTTTTTGTGTTAGGTTCCAGTCTGATGGCGTAAGAACCATATTTGATATGCCAGATTTTTCAAGAATATAAGATGTTATTTCCTTATCTGAGACTTCTTTTTTTCTACTATTTATTTTATGACAATGATTTTCTATATAAATAGTTATAATTTCTTCTGGATTGTTTACTAAGAAAGTTTTTATTTCTTTTAGGGCTGTTTTTAATTTATAAGGAGGAAATTTAGGAGTATGTCCTGCCTTTAGTTGCACATAAATTCCTTTTTTTGGTGCGCCGTGATTTAGGGTGATTTTGCTTCTTTTATAAAAACTTTTTAAGCTTTCTTTGTATTTTCTAATTACGGTGTCATTTGGATTTAAATATTTATATGGGACGTATTTATATTTCCTTGTAAAAGGAATTCTAACCTTTTTTTTCAGCCATTTCCCTTTTCCTCTTACTGGCCACGTGTCTAATTCCAATCCGCGGACGCCATTTCTTAGCATTTCTGATATGGTCCATTCATGTTCTGCAGCCACAGAATTGTATCCTGCCCTTAGAGATAAATAAGAATTGTGTGCAAGTATTTGGCATGTTTCATTGTATTTTAATGATTTGTCTTGGATTGGTTGATATGAAGTTCTGGGTTTAGCCAAGAAGAAACTTATTCCAATAAATATTATTGAAAAACTTAGAAAATGTTTTTTCATTTTAATATCCTAATTATCGAGTTCGTGTTGTTTATTCAGTTTCTGATTGATTTAATACTGTATTTATTGTCTTGAGAACAGTTTCAACCATTGGAGAAATAGCCTTTATGGTATCTATAGTTTTTTTAAGTTCCCTTGGAGTTTCTGGTGGAATGCCAATAATAGTATTGCCTGCCAATGGTGTTATAACTTTTTCATTCATTGTGGCTAAAATTACCTCAGCTTTTCCTACTACTTGTGTAATATTACTTGTCATTTTCATTAATAAGCGTAGCAACTCTTTCCAATTTGTTTTTTCAGCTAAATCTTTGGCAAGTTTGGATTTATTTTTTAAATAAATATTTGAGGTAGTTTCAAAATTTTTAGTTAATTTTAATGCCATATCTTTAGTTGCATTTAACAAATCATTTATTCCAGCCATATTGTTATTATTTAATTTTTTTTCTGCTGTTGTGTATTTTGAAACTGTAAAATCCACGGTTTCTTGATATTCTTTTAAATAAGCTTGGAAAATTTGATTATTTCTTTTTTTTGCGTCTTCGGCAATTTTTATTAATTGGGATGGAACAACTTGTATTTTTACTCTAATTTCTTTTTCTGTTTTACGGTTATCTTTCATTAATTTATCTATTTCTGGAAGAGTTTCTTTGACAACTGTTGGTATTATTCCAATTGCATTTTTCATGGCATATGATGCAGCCAGAAGGTTTTTAACAGGATTCGGCAAGACTTTCCAAGTTTTATTACCTATGTTTGGGGGTTGCGGTACTTCTTCTGTTTTTTTTGCACCTTTTAAAACTAGGAAACTAAGAAGAAGAGCTGAGGTTGTTATTAAAATTTGTTTTCTGGTATTTCTTTTCATAAACTAAATTCCTTTTTTATTTTTTATACAAACAAAATATAAATTTATGATGTTTTAGTATTTATATATTCTCCTTTTTTGAGATTAGTAAACAAAATTGCTCTATGTTTGTGCTAGTCAACGTATAAAACATAGAATTTTTCTACGTTCGAAGTAAAGAATTTACTTTTTTTTTAATAGAAACACTTAAGAATAAGGCTGAATTTGTAAATTTGATTTATGAAAAAAAAGGTTTTATGAATTTGATAACAAATCCATAATTTTAGAAAATAAACCTTTTGGAGTTAGTTGATACATGCAATTTTGTTCTTTAGATCCATCGCCATGAATTTTTTGACGTGGATGGCTGCATGGTATTTGAATAGATGTTTTGATATTTTCTTTTTTTAAAAAAGGGCCGTGTTTTACGGCAGTAGTAGGTCCAAATATCCCAATTGTTTTTTTATCTAAGAAGTCTGCTAAATGTAAAAGTCCAGTATCTGGTCCCACAAGAAGTTCTGTTTTTGATATTAAATAAGCTGTGGTTTTTAAATCCATTTGCGGTGCAGTGAAGATGTTGAGATTGTTATCTTTACAGTATTTTGAAAGGGTTTTTCCCGGTTCGCCAAAATATTTACCCAGTAAAACAATCTTAACTTTGTTTTCTTGACGTGAAAGCAACTCTAAGAGCTCTTGCCAATTTTCTGCCGGCCAATGTTTTGATGGCCAAGTCGTGTTTGGGGCTATTGTGATAAATTTGGGAATTTTATTATTTTTTAACCAATCGTTTATGAAATCTTTGTTGTTTTGTGGGTAATTTAGGAAAAAATCATCTTTTAAATTTTCTAGACAAGGAGAACTGTTGAGATATTGTGAATTCAAAAAGTTATTTTCTTTTGCCCAATTTCGCAAACTAATATTGTCTGCTAGGGTTAAGTTTTTTTGTATTATGTTTGTGTAAATAGGATTTGTGTGGTGTTTTGTAAGATGTGAAGAAAGATCTAGGCGAGCATGATCAGATGAAAAACCAAACTTTTTTCCTTTAAGTGAAGCTAAAATGATTGACGACTTTAGTATTCCTTGAAAATCTAGTATTGCATCCCATTTAGTTTTTCTAATATCTTTTATAATTTTAAAAGTATGTGGCAAATTTTTAACGTTTAAAAACCCATCTCGTAAAATCCAAACATGTTCTAAATATTGCTGTTGAGTTAAAAGCGTTGAGGCTTTTTCTTGAACTACCCAACTAATTTTTGCTTTAGGATAAAGCCTTTTTAGTAAAAATATACACGGAAGAGTATGAACAACGTCCCCAATTGCTGAGACTCGCAAAATAAGTATTTTCATTTTTTGTTTTTTTTTATTTCTGGTATCCAATATTGGGTAATAGAATAGCTAAAAAAATAAAAAAAATCCTTTATTTAAATGTGAAGACATTTTTTGTTAAAGTTTTAAAATAAGATTATTGTTTTAATAACTTGGGAGCGATATGAATAGTTTTTCTTTTATTTCGAAGGGTTTTGCTGTGTTATATATTATTTTACTTATAGCGGTTCTTGCTATTGGTGGTTTGATTTTTTACAAACATTATAAAAAATCAGATACATCGTTTTTTGGAAAACAAACTTCTATCGATATCCCAAAAGATAAAATTAAAAAAATTACTTTTGAAAATGGAATGGATGTACTTGTTTATCAAGACAAATCTATTCCTAAAGTTTTGGTTCAAATTGCATATGATATTGGATCTTCAATAGAGCAACCAGATGAGAGGGGGCTTGCTCATTTAATAGAACATATGATTTTCAAAGGCACAGAAAAATTATCTGAAAGCGATATAGATACAATTGCCAGAAAATATGGTGCAACTTCAAATGCATTTACAACAAAAGATGCTACAAGTTATTATTTTGAAGTTAATACTAATAACTGGAAACATTTTGTACCAATTCTTGCAGATTGCATGGAGAATGCACGTTTTGACTCTCAACATTTAGCATCTGAAATGAAAACAGTTGTAGAAGAACTTGAGGGGCTTAAAGATAAACATTGGAATTTAATGGTGGAAAAAGCCAATGAATTTATTTTCCCATCAGATCATCCATACCATTTTCCTATTATTGGTTATAAAAGCACATTGCTAAATCTAAATTCAGAAAGATTAAAAAACTTTTATAAAAAATATTATAGACCAAACAGGGCAACATTATTTGTTGTTGGTGATATTGATATTGATGAAGCTGTTGCAATTGCAAAAGAGAACTTTGAACAGATTAAAGTGGAAAAAAGTGATGCACAACCACAATTTCCATTTGATTTAGCTGAACCCACTACAAATTTTACAAAGATTTATAAACAAATTGAAAAACCTATGCTTGGTTTCTTTTGGAAAATACCTGGGCTAAAAAATAAAACAAATTTGACTACGGAAGCATTGGAATTTATTTTAGGAACAGGGGAAGGAAGTAGACTCTATAGAGTTTTAGTTGAAGAAGAAAGGGTTGCAAATGATGTTGAAGTTGGTGTGTATAATTGTATGCAAGCCGGAACTTTTTTAATTTTAATAGAGCCTAAAGTTGGAAAAGAGAAAAGATGCCGTGAAATAGTTGAAACACAATTTGAAAAATTAATTACAAACGGTGTTTCAGAGCAAGAACTAAATAAAATGGCAAAAAATAAAAAGCGTGGATTCTTTGCACAGCTTCAAAGCTTTGGAGGCTTTACTTTTGAATGGATTTATTCTTATTTTTCAACAGGGAATGAATTTGATGTTTTCGAGGAAGTAAATAAATTTTCAAAAGTTACTTCAAAAGATGTGCAAGATTTTGCCAAAAAATATTTAGATCCTTTTTTGATGAATGAAATTCAAATATTGCCACTTCCAAAGGAAAGACAAGAAGATATTTTACAGGCAAGCAAAAAAGAGGATATTTGGAATCAACAAGTTTTAAGCAAAAACGTGAGATCTCTTCCGCTTGAGGATCCTAAATTTGCTCTAGTAATGCCAGTTCCAGAAAAATTGGATTTTAGTTTTCCAAAACCAGATAAAATTTTTGAACTAAAAAACGGACTTAAAGTTATTTTATATAAAAAATCAACATGGCCGTTTTTAAATATGAGTTTAAAATTCAAAGATGCTAATTATTTTTCTAACTCCTTGGACGGTCGTTCTTTGGGTATCATGATGGATATGTTAATGGAAGCAAGCAGTGGCTATAGTAAAAAAGATCATGTGAAATTTTTTGAAGATGAGGGCGTTGCTTATAGTTTTAACTCATCTGGAGTTGATGTTTCTCTTTTAAGTGAAAATGTTTTAGATATTTTAAAACGAATTTTTACTGTTTTAACAACCCCTACATTTCCTAAAGATTCATTAAATACATTAAGAAGTATTTCTATTGATGGTTGTCAGCGTGCCAAAAGTGATCCTATGTCTGTTGCCGCTCGCCTATTTAGAGAGCTTGCATACAAAGGGAATGCGTTTGGTTGGTCAATTGATGATGCTATAAAATTATTTGAAAAGTTGAAGGTTAGTGATTTGGTTAAACTTCATAGTGAAAACGTATCACCTTCTCATATGATTTTAAGTGTTGTTGGTGATATTGATCTAGAAACAATTCAAAAAGATATAGAAAAAGTTTTTAAAAACTGGAAGGGTGATAAATATACTGGATCAATTAAAGTAGATATGAGCAAAAGCGAAGAAGATAAAAAAGTGGATCATTCCATGATTCGCCAGCAAGCAATTTTGCTACTTGGTAAAAGATCAGTAATTGATATTTATAATAAAGATTTTTTACCTCTTCAAATTCTTAATACTATTTCATTTTCATCTTTAGGTTCTCGTCTTTATAGATTGCGTGAACAAACTGGTTTGTTTTATAGAGCGGGTGGCGCTTGGGCTGCCGGTGCGTCTAGGTATTTAGGTCTGGATTGTATTTATGCAATTTTAAGTATTAAAAATATTGAGAAGGCAGAAAAATCAATTCGTGAATTTGTTAGCAAGATTGCAAAAGATGGCGTAACTCAAGATGAGCTTGATATGTCCAAACAGCTATATTTAAAATCACTGATTGATACAACAGCAGCAAATTACAATTTAGTAGCTCAATTTTGTAGTTTGCAATCTTTGGGTTTAGGTTTTGATTATTATGACAAAGTTTTAAAACGCGTTAATGAAATGAAACTTGAAGATGTAAATGCGATTGCAAAAAAATATTTTAATACCAGTAAAATGAATCGAGTTCGTGTTGGTAGGTTGGGCAAAGATTAGCGTAGAATTTTTATAAGAATTGACCTTCGCGTGCTATGACGCGACTTAGAATTTATTTTATTTTTTAGATTAACCAACGTTTTTTCAGGGGATTTCTTGCCAAATCCCCTACGATCCCTTGGAACATAAGGAGACCTTATGTATCCCAAACAATCGCGAGTCTCTCTTTTTCTATACAAAGTAAATATCGGCACATTTCAGACGATAACATTTGCGCTTCATAAATAAATCGCAAAAATGTTCTAACTCGATGCACCGGTTTTAGAAAATCCAACGAATGTTACAGACAAATTATCATTTGTTTTGCAGATTGTTCTTACGTCCGTTCGTCCTGAGGGATTTGCTTTGCAAATAGTCTCGAAGGGTTTGAACGGTTCATTGTTTTTTAAAAACGGAAGATAAAAAAGCCTTTGTTTTGCGAGTTTAACTTTTTTTTTTGCCTTATCTTGCTTTTGTGGAAATTGATTTGCTAGCATCTATTAAGTATCAATTTTATGTTTAAGTTTCTTTTGTTAAAAAAGGAGATAGATATGAGGAAACTTTTGTTGTTATTTGCGTTTGTTCTTGTTGGAACACAGTTAAATGGAAGAGATATTACGTTTTTTTCTATTGGTGATACTCAGTACGGTGGTGGCGGAAGTCAAAATGCAGATAAAAATAAATATGCACGTCAGGCCATATTGGCTGCTATTGAGAATATGCGTTGGCCAGAGAATTCTTCTTTTGCCGGACAAAAATTAGAACCTCGTGGTTTAGTTATGCCAGGAGATTTAACTCAGAATGGCACAATAGAAGAACTTGAAGGATACATGCAAACTTTTTATACGCTTCCAATGCCTGTATATGATGGTTTGGGTAATCATGACTTTAAGAGTGCTGAAACAGTATATGCAATAATAAATAAACTTAATGATAAAAGAAAAGATTTTCCAGATATTATTAAAAGGGATGATAAAGGCCATTATGCATGGATGTGGGAAGATGTTCTTTTTATACAATTAAATCTTAAGCCAAGTGATGTTGTTAAAGGAAAATACGATCCAATGTTTGCACTGACCTTTCTTAAGAATACTCTAAGTGAATTTGCAACACCAAAAACTCCAATTGTTATACTTTCTCATTACGGCGTTGATCCATATGGAAGACGAAAGAAAAAGAAGTGGTGGGGGAAAAGTGAAAGGTCTGATTTTCTAGAAACTATTGAAGGATATAATGTAATTGCATTTATACATGGGCATCATCATGGAACTTATTTCTATAAATGGCATGGAATTGATTGTTTTAATGTTGGATCTCCATTTTATAATAATTATATTGAGGGTGGTGAGTGGAAGGAGCTAGGGGACGAAGTAACGGAAGGGGCAAAAGCTGCATGGAAGTCGGTAAAGACTTTTAAGAAAAATAAGAAAAAACGAGTTTATTCCGCTTACTATAATCGTGACAATAAAGGCCATTTTACCGTTTTTCGTATAACTGATGAGTATTTGGAAGCTTATGATGTTGGTTTTGGTCAAAAAGAAAAAAGTAAGAAACCGTATTGGGATACAAAATGGGAAAATATAAGCACACACAAAACAGGGTTTTTTAAAAAAAGCTTAGCTCAACCGGTTTCTTTTTTCCAAAAATTAGGAAACAAAATTAAGTTTGCATTTAGTGGATTGTTTAAAAGGAAAGCATAGTTTAAAATTTAAATCGAATTTAAATAGAATTTTTATAGGTATTCGCTTGCCATGATGCGACTTAGAATTTTTTTTATTTTTTAGATTATACAACGTTTTTTTAGGGGATTTCTTGCCAAATCCCCTACGACCACTTGGCACATAAGGAGACCTTATGTATCCCAAACAATCGTGAGTTTTTTGTTTTCTATACAGAATAAATATCGGCACATCTCAGACGATAACATTTGCGCCTAGTAAACAAGTCGCAAAAATGTTCTAACTCGATGCACCGGTTTTAGAAAATCCAACGAATGTTACAAACAAATTATCATTTGTTTTGCAGATTGTTCTTACGTCCGTTCGTCCTGAGGGATTTGCTTTGCAAATCGTCTCGAAGGATTTGAACGGCCCATTATTTTTGAAAAACTGAAGATAAAAAAAGCCTTTGTTTTGCGAATCAACCTTTTTTTTATTTTACTCAATAGGAATGTAAATTTCGGTTTTCAGATCTTTGGGCTTAGTTGTTTGAGGAGAATTTAGATATTTTTCAAATACAGGAATGTCTCTTGGTATTTTTTTGTTCTCAGAGAGCCAGTTGGAATAAATGTAGCTGTATGCTTCGCCAAGGGTTTCGTATGGTCCTTGATGTGAAAAAATAACATATTTTCCACCAGCTATAGTTTGAACACCAATTTCGCCTTGGGGTTTGATATCTTGATCAATTGTTACACAAGCATCATACATAATTTTCTCTACATCAGTAATCTTTGGATCATTGTAGCAAACGCCAATACATTCAGAATCATTTTTGATAAGTTGATTTTTACAAACAAACTGCATGATGACACTAAAAGCTTCTGGAGCTGATTTAAGATAAGCCCCAGTTCTTCTTACATAAACAACTTTTTTAGGTTTTATAATTTCTATTCTATAATCCACAGAAATTTCCTTTCGTTTTTCAAAATTAATTTGTTCTTTTTTGCAAAAAAGATACGTTTCTTTTTGTGATCTAAACTTAGACGGCGAACATCCAAAAAATTTCACGAAAGCCTTAGCAAAAGAAGAGAGTGTGCTGTAACCAGCATCAAGCGCAATCTCAGTAACACGCTTTTTCGAATACAATAATTTTTTTGCTGACTGTTCAAGTTTTAATCTTCGAATATAACACCCAATACTTTCACCAACAAAAGCATTGAAAATACGACAAAAATGGAATTTTGAAATAAGTGCAACCTTGGCCAACTTTTCTAAAGACAACGGTTTATCAATGTTTTTTTGTATGTAATTTAAAACAATGTTAATGCGTTCCTGATAAGTTGTGTAAGTCTCTCTGTTTTTTTCCATTTATTATTTTCGATTCCTGAAATGTTTTATTATCTTTTTTTCTACATTGATTATTAATTAATAATAACATTCAAGTGAATTAGAAACTACGCCATTATTGCTTATTTCTTTATGTTATTTTCATATAAGAGTAAAAATATATTTTTTATCTATCAGCAAGTGCATCAACCGGATTCATTTGTGAAGCTTTGTACGCTGGGTAATATCCAAAAAACAATCCAACCAAACCGCAAGAAGAAAGTGAAAGCAGAATTGATTTTGTTGAAATAGATATAGGCCATTTTAGTGCAATTCCAACAACTTCAGCAATGCTCATACCTAAAAAGAAACCCAGTAATCCACCACAAAGACATATAACTATTGCTTCAAGAATAAATTGATTTAAAATGTTGCTGGTTGTTGCGCCAAGAGCCATTCTAATCCCAATTTCTTTTGTGCGTTCGCTAACAGAAACAAGCATGATATTCATTATGCCAATTCCTCCTACAAGTAGAGAAATGGAAGCAATAATAATTAACAAAACATTAAGAACTTTAGATGCCGCATCTGCGGCTTTTGAAATATCATCTTGTGTGAATATTGTAAAATCATCATCATCTTGAGGTTTTATTTTGTGAGTTTGTCTTAATATTGATTTAATTTCTCTTGCAGCTTCAGCCATAACTTCATCACTTTTAGCAGACAATATCATTGCAGCAAAACCTCTTACGCCCATAATTTTTTTCTGAACAGTTTCAAATGGTGCAAATATTGCATCATCTTGATCTAGACCGCTGGGCATTTTTCCCTTTTCTACTAAAACACCTATTACTTTAAATGGCAACCCTTTTACTCTGATTATTTTTCCTAACGGGTCTTTTTTGCCAAATAATTCTTTTACAACTGTTTGTCCAATTACTGCAACTTTATTTGCAGCACGAGAATCTTGTTTTGTAAAAAATTCACCTTTTTGTAGTGGCCATTCTCTAATGTTCATATAATTTGGATAGGTTCCAGCAATTAGTGTTTTCCAATTTTTATTTTCATGTATAGCTTTTACAGGTGTGTGAATCATAGGAGAAATTTCTGAAATATCATCACATTCTTGCATAATAGTTTTTAAATCTCTTTTTTTTAAAGATAGGTTTGCTGAACTTGCACCCATTGCTTTGTGTTTAGGTTCACCGGCAAGAACAATGATAAAATTAGTTCCAAGATCTTCAATTGATGACTGTACTCTTTTTTTTGCCCCTTCGCCTATAGACATAACAGCAATAATTGATACAACTCCAATAATCATTCCTAATGTTGTTAGTAGAGTTCTTGTCTTATGATTTTTAAGGGAGCGGAGTGCTGTTAGTAATAAAAGATATGGTACCATAAGGCTTTAGCTTTCTTATATTTTTTTGTCTGAAATAATTTTTCCATCTAAAAGTTCTATTATGCGGTTAGTTTTTTTTGCTATTTCCATTTCGTGTGTGACCAAAATAATTGTTTTCCCTAATTGATGTAGTTTTTTAAAAATTTCTATAACAGACTCTCCTGTTTGCGAATCTAAATTTCCTGTTGGTTCGTCTGCTAAAATAACACTAGGGTTGCTTACAAGTGAGCGTGAAATAGCAACTCTTTGTTGTTGGCCACCAGATAGTTGGTAGGGATAATGATTTATCCGATTTTCTAGTCCTACCTTTATTAAAAGCTCTTTTGCTTTTTGATTTGCTTCCGTTTCTGTTTTTTTTGCGTAAAGAAGAGGTAGGGCTACGTTTGCTAGAGTCTTTAGATCTGGAAGTAAATTAAATTTTTGAAAAACAAAACCAATTTTTTCATTTCTAATTTTTGCAAGTTCGTCACCTGATAGGTGTGCCACATCTTGACCATCTATAAAATATTCACCTTTTGTTGGTGTATCAAGGCAACCAATAAGGTGCATCAATGTTGATTTGCCAGAACCAGATGTTCCTGTTATTGCAAGAAATTCACCCTCTTCTATTTCTAGGTTTATATCTTTTAGCGCAGTAACTTCCATTTCACCCATTGTATAAATTTTTGTAAGATTTTTTGTTTGAATAGTGATCATCAACCTATTCCGCTTTTACTTTTGAAAGCGGCTTTAAGCAAAAGATTTTCTTCATTTGGATCATAGGCTTCACTAAGCACTACAGTGTTTTCATCTATTCCCGAAAGGATTTGAGTATGGCGACCGTCATTGATTCCAAATGTGACTGGGACTTTTTTAAATATTTTATTTTCAACTATCCACAGATATTCATTGGTGTTTAAAAGGTCTTTGTCAGATTCATCTATATATTTATATCCTAATTTGCGTGCAATTTTTTCAAGGGTTTTGTCATGAACCCTTAAAGCTTTATTTGGTACGCAAAAAGCATTTGTTGCACCAGCAACTTTAATATAAATATCTGCAGTCATTCCTGGACGTAATTTAAGATTTGGGTTGTCTACTTCTATGATTGCAGCATATGTGACAACGTTTTCTACAATTTTTGCAAGATATCTAACTTGTGTAACTTTTCCTGCGAATTTATGCCTTGGAAAAGCATCTACTGTGAAATGGGCGGTTTGGCCTTCTTTAACCATTCCCACATCGGCTTCATCAACATCAACATTAACTTCCATGAAGTGTAAATCTTTTGCAATAACAAAAAGTTCAGTTGCTTGAAGAATGGAAGTTATCATTTGTCCTAAGCTAACTTTTTTTGCAATTACTATTCCGTTTGCCGGTGATTTGATGAATAAATTATGGTATTCTTGGTCTGCAATTTCTACTTGTGCTTGTTTTTCTACTACGTCAGCTACAGCTGTTTCAAGTTGTCTTGTGTATTCTTCAAACGCATTTTGTGAGAGTTGGCCTGCTTTGTAAATAGCCTCTTGTCTTTTTACAAAACGCACATAATAATTTTTTTGGGCTTTGGATTTTGCAAGTAATGCCTGAGCTCTTTTTACTCCACTATAATTTTTACCATCATCTAGTTCTGCTAGAATTGTTCCTTCTGTTACAAAATCATTATCTTCAGCTAGTATTTTTATAATTCGTCCAGCAACAAGACTGCCGACTATAATTTCATCTCTAGCTTTTAGGTTTCCAGAAGCGTTAACATATTGTTTTAAATCTTTTTGAAGGGCTTGTGTGGTTTGAAAATATTGAATTTGTTTTTTATTTTTTTTTCTAAAATAAATGTATCCGCTAACTACAAGTCCAACTAGTATGAAAATTATTAAAGATTTTTTAGAGAACATGATAAAACAATTCCTTTTTTAATTTTTAGGATAACCGCAAGCAAAATCCAGATCAGACTTTTTTAACTGACAAGCAATGCAATATTCCAACCATTCAAAATGACTTTTTTCCCAATTTTCATTTGCTATTTTAACTGCAACTTTAGTGTTTAAACCAACTTTGAATTTTTCTTTACTGAGAACCAATAAGTTTTTTGCAGCTTTTAGTGCAACGGCCTTTGCTTCAAGGTCTTTGAGTAAAATTTTTAAGTGATAAAATTCGGTTTCAACTTCTAAATTTATTTTTTGAATTAAATCACTTTTTTCCATTTGGATTTTCATCTTTTTTGCTTTAAATGAATCATATGAAAAACGGCTAGATAAACCGTCAAAAATATTCCATGTCATTTTAAAGTAGAGCGATTGGTCATTATTATCTAAACTACTGCCTGCGTTAAAACTAGGATAATGTTTTTTTGCATAATATTTTTTGTAAAGTTCTGCTTGGCGAATTTCAACATTTTTGGATTTGATTTCTTTTCTATTTTCGTATGATTTTTGGCAATAATTGTCTAGAGTATCAAGTTTTATAGGGTTTTCTTTTAGTCTCCAATGTAGAGGCATTTTGGAAAGTTCGCGGCAAAATAATTTTTCACCAATAAAATATTCTAATCTACCGCGTGCTGGAAACAGTTGGTTGAAATAAGTTATAACTTTAGCATCTGCTGCGATGTTAGATGTGTCAGCACGTAATTTTTCTTGTTTGTTCAGCAAACCGGCTAAATCTTTATGTGTTGCTTTTGAGTAAAGTTCATCTGAGGCAACCTTGAGAGTTGTAATAAAATATCTTTTTTCTTCTAAGAGCCAGCATTTTAAAAAAGCGTGTTCTACTTGGTGTTGGATTAAATCTTCATGTAAAGCTTGTGCGTATTGAGATATTTTTACACTTTTCATTGAAATTCTGTAGAGATCTCCTGGACCTGCTGGAGAGTATAAAAGTTGCGATATAGAAATTGAAATTGAGTCAAGTTTTCTTGTTGGAAAAGTATATAGAGTTGGACCACTTACTGTTAATTGTGGCAGATAGGAAGAAAGTTGTTTATCAGCTTCTTTTTGTTGGGATGTTGTTGCAAATTGAAGTGCTTTTAAGCTTGGACGTTGTTTAATACCTAGCCTTATGGCGCCTGGAAGTGTTAGGCGTAACTTTGTGTTTAGGCTTCTTTTTATTTTAGGAGTTATGGGGCAGGTATTTGTTTTTTGTGAGACTGAGTAACAATTTTGTGTTAATAAAATAAAAAATATTGAGACTAAAAAATTTTTTATTACGCTTTTTTTATTCATTACACTCTCTAGAAAAATAATATTAAAGCTTAATTTGAATTTATAATACGAAATTGAGATGAAATTTTAAAGTTTATTTTTTACTTTTCAATTTTAATATTAAAGCTGTTAGTGGATTACAGCTTAAAACTCGCAATATAATTAAGATTAAAGCAAAAGGGAAAAATTTAGTTTTTAGAGTGTTTTTTGCATATTTGCCACAACTAACTTGATAAATGCAAACATTTGAAACCCCCAAAAGAGGACGCAGGCTTTTTGCAACTAGGGAAATAAAATCAATTAAATTATGTTTTATTTTTAACAAAGTGTTTTTGAATGAAGAGTTAATTAATTTTTGTGGTTTCATTTTAGATTTTTACTAAGAAAATTTTTTAATTCTTCAAAACTTAGTTTTGGAGCTTCTTTGTAAACCAAAAGAATTGCAATTATTGGTTTGGTGTATAGTTTTTCTTCGTAATAGATAGATTTAATTCTTCGTCGCAGCAAGTTGCGTTGGTTTGCTTTTCCAGATGCTTTGGGAGTAATAATTAGAAGTTTGCCATGTTGTGGCTTGCTAGACGGCTGTGAAATTAAAAGTTTTAGGCCAGCAATAGAGCCTTTTGGTTTGGAATTCTTGAATGCAGCATCAATTTCTTTTTGTTGAAAAGAGAAGAGTTGCCGGAATTTTACCATTAAAACCTTAAATATTTTGAATTATGTAGAAAGACGTTTTCTACCTTTAGCGCGTCTTCTGTTGATAAGTTTGCGACCATTTTTGGTTGCCATACGACTTCTGAAGCCGTGTTTTCTTTTACGTTTGATGTTACTTGGTTTGTATGTAACTGACATTTTTTACCTCTTTTTGGTCTATTTTTAACTAAAATTTTAGATAAACCTATTTTAACCAATAAAAAAGGTAAGGGCAAGCGGGTTTCTTCGCTAGCAAAATAGAGTTTTGCCTTTTTGCTACGTGTTAGATTTTTTTAATTGATTTCATAAGTGCTTCAACAAACATATTTATGCTTCTAGAGAGGTTATCAAAATCCCATTGCATGTTTAAATTGAAGTTTTTGCCTAAAATAGTGCCTTTAATTTGCAGTTGCGGCATCTCTGATTTCGCTATATTTTTAAGGCTTCCTTCAAATTTAACCTCTTTTACCACAATGATTTGTGCAGGTGTCAAACCACTTGCGGCTTGTTTTGCAAAAAAGTTGGCTATGCCGCCAGTCCTTTCTATGCCTTTTTGTAAATTGTTTAAAACTGCTAAAGCTATATTCCGTGCGGATACTAGTGCTTCCTTTTGTCTGTGTAAAATTAAAATCAAAGCAGTTTTTTCTGCTATTTGTTTTTTTATTACTCTTTTTTCAGGATTTAATTCTGTAAGATAGTCAACTTCACGTACAACTGTTGTACTAAGGTCTTCGGCTACATCTTTTATGTTTTTTCTCATGCGTTTGAAGAATTTTTCTATGTTCCAAGCTAGTAATAATTCATCATTTTTTCTAGTTGAATTAAGTGCAAGTTGAAGTTGTAGGTTTTTTATTTCTTGTTCTTGTATTTTAATTTTTTGTTTAATTTTCTCTATTGCGTTTTCTGTATCTGTTACTTCTTTTTTAGCTTTCTTTATTCCTGCGCTAACACTTTTTCCAAATTGTTGAAGTGCATTTGTTGCGGCATTGTCTATGTAGGTTCTGAAATTATTTTTGCCTTCTATAAATTCGACGACCAGTTCAAAGTCTGGGTTTAGTTTAAATAGTGGAGAGCTTACACCTTTTATTCTTGCGTTAAATAAATTAAATGCCTTTCCCTCAAATTCAAAAGAAATGCCTTTTTTAGAAATACTAACATTAGTGTCACTATAAGCTCCTAGGGCATATACTTTTCCTGTTAAATAAAATACTTGTTTTGTAGGTGTAAAGTGTATGCTAATAGCTGGACCATCATCTTCTGTGTTGTCTATTTGGTCTGGTCCTAATCCTGTGATTGTGAAGATCCTTACATTTTTTCCGTTAATTGGAATGGAAATATTAAAGTCGCTAATGGAACCTTCTGCTATTAATCCTTTTTTGTTTAGAGATGCAAAAACATGACCTTTCTTTTTTAATATTATAATTGTGCCTTCAATAGCAGTTCCGGGTTCAAAATTAAATTCGCCAATTTTGCCGCCTTTTGGTGAGAAATAAATCATTACTTTTTCTATGCCGGCATCAGGCAGATCATTTAGTGGTATTTTTCCTTGAGGTATCATGCTATTTGCTAAATCAGCTAAATCTTTTAGTGTTAATTGTTCAACTGCACCTTTTATAATCAGATTGCTTGGGTCAACGCCTAATTTAAACGCTAAATCAATTATAATATTTCTCAGTTTGCTTGTGCCGGTAAATGCAAACTCGCTGAAAGGTACTCCCGCTGCAAGGGCTGCATAGATACAATTAAACGAAAGAGCTAGGTCCGATAAGTCAAACTTTTTGATTCCAAAGACATTGTGCCAGGTTCCCATCATTGATCCAGAAAATTCTGCCTTAGTTGGTTCAATTCTTACACGCGTTTTAAATGTTAGTTCAGGATTGTTTTTTGTTTTTTTAAGATTAAGGTCTGTTAAAAGTGAAATAGATACTGGTTTTGCATTAATTTCAAGAGTTAAGCCAGCAGAATTTAGAGGGCTGTTTTCTGGAAATTTTAAAACACCTGGAATAGATGCGGCAAGTAAAAGATCTTTAAGTTCGGGGCCAATTGTTCCATAAATAATAATATTGGGAATATCTTTAGAAATAAGGTTTTTTGCATTTTCGTCTATTTTCTCAAGGTAGCCACCAAGATCAAAACCACCAAGAAAAGTTAACCCTGGTTTAATTTCAATATTATTTAAACTTTTATCTTTGTAGGTTGTTGTTGATGCAATAAGCATGGCATTTGAAATTTTGAAGTCTTCAAATATTGTATTTTTTAATTTTGGTATAGAGTCTGAAAATTTCCAATCAGGTTTTAGATATGCTTTTAGGGCGATACCTGAATTGTTTTCAATTTGTTTAAATCTAAATTCAACTTCTAAGTCCATCTTAAGAATGTGTGAACTTCCATAAAAGTAAAATTCTTTTTGTTTTTTGGAAGCATCAAGACCAACTTTTACTTCTTTTATTGTTATATCTTTAATGCCTTTTATATTTGTTTTTGCAAAAGGTTTAATTTTTTCAGATTTGAGAGAGCCGTCAAATTTAATAGATGTAGTTTTATCTTTTTCCTTTTTTATAGTTAAGTTTGTTATGATTCCAAAATCATAAATTTCACTATCACCAGATATCATAAAAGATTTTTTTTCTTGAAGATAAGTTATTCTTGCATTGTTGATACTTATCCCATGAAAATCAATTAATTTTCCAATTTCTGCTGAAAATTCAAATTTTCCTTTTTTAAATTTTGAGTCTAGAGAAAGTTGAAATTCGCCAAGTCTAGGAATGTTTAAGTTCATATTGCCGCCTAGTGAGAGACTAGCTTCTGTTTCGTCCCATTCTTGAGCCGGAGGTTTAACGTCAAGCATAAGCTTTGTATTTTCTATTAATCCAATAGGTAAAGTAATATTTTCTAGAATTGCTTCTAAGTGAAGACCTTTTATTTTATTAATTGATGCTTTCATGAAAATGTTAGATAGATTTTGTTTTATAGTTTCAGTTTTTAAAGATGAAAAATCGGCATTGCCTTCAAGTAAAACAAGAGGGCCTTCTTTTTTGGTATCTTGGGATTTAATAAAATTTTGAATTTCAAATTTTGTGTTTAGTAATTTTATATTTTTTAAATTATCATTTGGTGCTAGATCATTAAGTGATAATTCATTTAAGGAGAATGAGATAAGGTTTTTATTATCTTTTTGGCTTATTGTTAAGTTTGCCTCTTGAGAAAATAAAAGGATTTTTGTTTCAAGAGTGATTTCTTTTTTAGGCTGAAGAATAAGATCTAGATTTGAAATTTCAATTTTTTCTTGTGGAGTAATTTCTATTGTTGGTTTGTCTATAAATTCAAGACCTATTGTGGCGTGAGTTATAACAAATTTTTTTAGCTTTTTTTTGCTTTCTATTGGTACCCATATCCCTTTAAATTTTTTTAGGCTAAGTTTTGCAGATTTGTCAAAAATAGTGGCTCTTCCAGATATTTGAAATCCATTTTCGCTTGAAAGAGCTACTTCGCCCTGATCTATGGTTAAAGGTCCCAGTTTTAGAGTGTGTTTTTTCTCTTCTAGTTTTGCTGTTAAATTATAAGTAAGTTTTACAAGATCTACTTTTCCTATTAGGTTTACATCACCTATTTTGGGAATATTTACAACTTGACTTACTAATGGTACTTCTTTGGCAAAAATACTTTGTATTCCAAAAAATAAATTAAGAAAAATAAAAAAGAGAAAGAAATTTTTTTTCTTGATATCCATACTTATCCTTTAAATTATTAGAAATAACATTTCTAAAACTATGATTTTTTACGATGACATAAGTCAAGATATTTAAAAAGTTGGTACATAAAACCGTTTAAAGTAAAAAAGCGAGGTGTTTTAAATTTTTAAAACACCTCGCTTTTAAGATTCTACTATTTAGAATTAGATTTGTTGCATAATTGCATTAACAATGTGTTTAATGTTTCCTTTAGGATCTTTTAAGTCAAACATAATATCTAGGTTCAATGTGTGGCCTAAAAATACTAGGTTCATTTTTAATCTAGTGAGACGTAATTTTTCAAAATCACTAAGTTTGTCTTCAAAATATGCGTTTTCTACGCGGATATATTTACCGCTAGCAAAAGAAGAAATAATTTTTGCAGTTTCAAATCTAAAATTAATATTTTTTTTGAGAGCTTTTAGAGTGGATAGAGCGATTTTTTTAGCTAGTCTTGTACTTGTTTGTTGTGCCTTTAGTCCTTCGCGTTCTGCCGTTAGTTTTGTAATTTTGATTTTTATAGCAGCTCTTTTGGGATCGTTCCACTTTTTTGCATTATATTTTTTTTCTTGTTTTTTTATTTCTTCCTTTTTCTTTTTTATTTTCTTTTCTCTATTTTCTAAAATTTTATCTAGTTTTTTTACTTCAGTTTCGGCGTTTTCTATTTTAGAAATTACATTTTTTTTAAGTTTATCTATATTTCTAGTTACATTTTTTTCAACAAAATCGTAAAAATCATTTTTAAGTGTAGCTTTGACATTAAAATATGGTTTTTTAGAAAAATTTGCTTCTGCTTCAATATCACTTTCAAATAAGTTGTATATCTTCCCGGTAGTGTTAAAGGAATATCCATCTTTATTTATAAAAATATTTACTTTATTTGATAATCCTAAAATTTTTATAATACCAGTTATATAAAATTCTTTTTCTAGTTGTGTTGCTTTTATACTGAAGGCAGGGCCGTCATCTTTTGTCCCAGCTTTTTTGTCTAAACCTTTCCCATCAATTGTTAAAATTTTTCCAATTTTAACAATCTTATTTAAAGTTCCTTCTGCTGTGAATCCTTTATCTAAAGAAAGTTCAATGTTTATTTTGCCGTTGTATTTTTTTGCAAACTCAACATCAGCATTTATGGTAATTCCAGGAGGATAGGAAGTTGTTCCTATCGAGCCACCTAAAGGTGAAACCGCGTAAATTGTGCCTTCTTTGATTTTTAAATCAATATAATTGAAATCCATTTGTGCATTAGGAATAATTTTTGTTGAGAAATTTAATATATTTTTAATATCAAGATTTTTTATTTTGCCTAACAATATTAGTTCATCAGGGTCAAGGGCTATTTCTATAGTTGTATGATTTATGTTAAATTTTCCAGCTATTCCAATTATGCCAGTTGTATGTCCTGCTATGGTAAGGTTGTATATGTCAAATCCTTTAATTTTAAGAGCATTTTTCCAGACACTTGTTTTTTCACCATTTATTGCAGTCATGTTGCCACTTATGCTTGCGCCATCTAAACCAATTGCAACACCAGATTCAAATTTGAGTTCGGGATTATATTTTGATTTTTTCAGTGTGATATCTGTGTATAGCATAATTGTTGGCGGAACAGCTTCAATTGATAGTGTTAGTCCAGCAGAATCAAAAGGGGAACCTTTTGGAAATTTTATAAGCCCAGGAATGGAGGCTGAAAGTCCTATATCACTTGCATTGGTACCTAGTTCTCCGTATAGTTCTATTTCATTTATATCTACAGTTATTAGTTTTTTTAGAATTTTAAATTGTTTTCCAACTTTAACTATAGCATCAAAGAAAATTCCAATTTCTGCGTTTATGCCAGATTCTTTGTTTTTATATGTAATATCAGAAAGTAAAAAATTTATATCTTTGTATTGAAAATCATCAAAAAAGGTTTTTTTGAGAGTTGGAAATGCATCTGAAAATTTCCAGGTAGGATCTACTTTTGCTTCTAGATAAAATCCTTTTGCATTAGGGGAGTTTATTTTAAAGAATTTAACACTGGTGTTTGTGCCAAAAATTTTTGCTTCACCAATAAAATAAAAAGATTTTTGGGTTTGGTTGTATTCAATTTTTACTTGTTTAATTTTGATGTTTCCAAGTTTTCTTACGGCTTTATTTTTAAATATATCAAACAGATTGATATGGTCTTTTTCAATTTGTGCGTTGAATGAGTAATCTGACCACTTATTATTTGTTTTTTTTGCAGAAAGTGATGTAATAATTGGAATACCAAATAAAGTAGAATTTCCAACAATTAAGATTTCATTGTTTTCTTTTGAATATGCAAGTTCTGCTTGATTTACATCTAAATTATTAAATTTTATTGTTTTATCTAGTTGTTTGTTTTTCTTAAAATTATCTTCTTCAATTTTGTTTTTTGCATATTTTAGTAAATCAGGAAGTTTGTTTGGATCTAAGTCTTTTTTTAATTCAACTTTACCAATTTGTGGAACATCTATTGTAATTAATTCTCCATAGCTTTCATCACCAAGAGGTTTAGATGGTTGCGGATAAACTGATTTAGTTGGTTGTCCCACTGTTACTAAGTTTTCATGGCTTACATCTTCAAGTGGAGTAGATGGTTCTGGATAAACTTGTCCTTCTGTGACTAGTCCTTCATGGCTAGGTGTGCTGGTTGGTGTAGTAGGTGGCTCTGGATAAACTGATTCCGTTGTACATTTTATTTGAGGTATTAAAAAAAGTGTAAATAAAAATAACGTTATTTTTATTTTTTTCATAAAAATTCCCCTTTTTTTGTGGGTTTAAAATTTCTTAAATATTACTTTGAATAGGATTATATTTACAAAATTAATTCCAGACTCTCTTCAATCGCAGAAGGTTTTCGGCTTTGCTTTTAATTTTAAGGGGTCCTTTTTTTGGAAATTTCGCGCCTTTAAATTTAGCCTTTTTGTATTTTATGTTTAATTTTCCATTTTTTACAAAATTTTTAACAAAATAAAAATTTGCACCTTTGAATTTCCCCTTTCTTAAGTCTGCTTTATCTAGATCCGCATCTCTAAAGATTACGTTTCTACAATCAGCTGAATTAAAGCTTGCATTTTTTAGTATTGCCTTGTAAAAATCTGCTTCTTGGAGATCAGATTCTTTACCTTCATATTTAGCAAAAGATGCGGTTGTAAGATCTGCGTATTGAAAATTTGTTTTTTTACAGGTTGATCCTTTTAGTTCAGTGTTTTCCATATAGGCACGTACAAAATTTGCTTTTGTACAGTCTGTTCCATTTAGTTTTGCATTTTTTAAGTTTGTTTTGTCTGGACTAACCGCGTGTGCACCATTAGATAATGTAGCTTTTGTTAAATCTGCACCTGTAAAGTCGCTATTTTTCATATTTGCAAAACTAAAGTTTGCTTTTATGCATTTAGCATTTTTTAGGCTTGCGTTTTGTAAATTTGTTCTGGTATCATTGTATTTTGTAAATTTTGCTTCATTTAAAGTGGCCCCATTTAGCTTTGCCCCAAACATCTTTGCGCCGCTAAAATCTGCTTTATTTGCGATTATGTTATTCATTTGTGTGTTTTTTAAAATACTTTTTTTAAAGCTTTTACCATCATTAAACCGTATATTTTTTAAATCAACTTTTTCAAAATTTGCTTCTTCTATTGTAGCAGTTATAAAACGAACTGCTGCTGTAGGGTTGGATCCTTTAAAATTTGCTTTTGTACAATTAGCATTTTCAAAATCAGTATCATTTAGTTTTGTATTAGATAGAATTGCACCTTCTAGATTTGTGCCGGAAAAATTTACTTTTTGCAGATTTGCTTTGTTTAAATTTATACCGTTAAGATTGTTGAGTTTAGATAGATCTTGTTTTTGTAAACTTGCCCCTTCCAATCTTGCGGTATTGATTTCAAGGGCATCTCTAAGTTTTGTGTTTTGGAAGTTGAAAGATGCAAAACCAAGATCAGCATTTTTGAAATTAGTTTTTGTTAAATCACAATCTTCAAATGTAACATTTCTTGCTATTGCTGAAGTTAAATTAGCTTTAGATAATTTTGTATTTTTTAGTATTGCCATATGTTGACCGAGTCCAGTATCTTTATACCACCTGTTCTCTCTTTTTACTGTGTATTCTTCGTATCCTTTTATTTCTTTAGAGGATTGAGGGATACTCCCTTTCCCTAGTAATTTATGGCATAATTTTGCTTGTGTCATATTTGCTTCAGTCAAATCTGCATCAGTTAAATTTGTTGAGAACAATGCTGCGTTTGTTAAATTTGCATTGTTTAAAGTGGCTTTTGTTAAATTTGTTTTGTTTAAACCTGCTTGGGTTAAATTTGCATTGTTTAAAACTGCTTCAGTTATGTTTGCACCGTTTAAAACTGCTTTTGTTAAAGTAGAATTGCTTAGATCTGCTCCTGTAAGATTTGCTTGACGTAGATTTGCTTTTGTAAGATTAGATTTGCTAAGATTTGCACCTGTAAGATTTGCTTTAAGTAGAGTAGATTTGGTTAAGTTTGTATTATCTTTTAAAATTGCCTTTGTTAAATTAGCTTCAGTAAAATTTGTTTTTGTTGCATTTGCGCCAGTTAAGTCTGCTTCTGTTAAATCAGCTTTAATAATATTTGTTATTTGTGCCTTGTGAGCAGATGTTTTTTCTGTTGGTTGTAGTTTTGCATTTTTTAGTATTGTTTTTTTTGCTTTTGCATTTTCTAATATTGCACCACGTAGGTCAGCGTCTGTTAAATCTGTACCAGAAAGATCTGCGCCAGTTAAGTCAGCTTTTTGAAGATTTATACCTTTTAGGCTTATTCCTAGCGTGTTTTTTCTTAGATCTGCGCCTTGAAGTTGCGCTCCTTCTAGGTTTTTTTTGCCGCTTTTAACATAATCATAAGCGATTTGACTGTATGGCTTTAGGTAACAAAAACCTAAACCTAATATTATTGTTAAACAAATTGCGATTTTTTTCATAAAAAACTCTCCTTAAATGAAAAATAAAAACATTTATCAACAGATAAAATATGACATGTTTGTTGTATCAAAATCAAGATTTATTAAAATTAATTTTGTCTTTTTTCGTTATTTATCTATTTTATAAGGTTTTTTTATGGAACAAAAAGATTTTTTATTAACTCTTGATTTTTTATTTACTAAAAGATTAAACTTAAATTATCATCTTTGAGGTTCTTAATTTTTTAAAATGAAATAGTTTTTTTTAAAGGAGTGTTTTTATGAGAAATATGAAGTTTTTGTTGTTTTTATCTGTTTTAATTTTTTCATCTAGTTTGCATGCTCGCAAGTATAAAATTCACAATCAAACGCCATATAAACTTATTGTTGATGTTATTTTTGAAATTAAAGGGTTAGATGATTATAAAAACGAAAATATAAATGCTGGAACAACGACGACCATTAACGCAAGGGGCCATTTGTTAAAGACATTAAAAGTGGATGTTGAATTTCAGCCAGCAACTGGTGTTTCTTCTAAAACTTTAAGGGTTTTTAAAACCGGTAGTATTGGTAATATATTACAAGGAAGCAGAGATATTTATATTACTTGTGAAGATAGTATAAAAAGAATGTATATTCAAGGCACTGACAGAGTTTATGGTGAAATATCTACTGAACTTGGTTACGTAATACAAACTTCTAAATTTAGATGGCATGCTCTTTCTCCTAAATCAGGAAAATTAGCAAGGTTTGTCTATTCCGGAATAGGCAAAACAATTAATTCCTCAACTGGAGAACTTATTGACTAAATTAAAGTAATAATTATTTAATTTTAAATAAACGATGATTTTTAAATCATCGTTTATTTTTTTAGCAGATATTTTTCACAATCAAGGGCTGCCATGCAACCAAATCCTGCCGCAGTAATTGCCTGCATATATTTATAGTCTGAAACATCACCAGCGGCAAAGATACCTTCTTTATTTGTTTGTGTATTGTTTTGAAGTTTTAAATATCCGTAATTGTCCATTTCTAGTTGATCTTTAAATATTTCTGTATTTGGTTTCATGCCAATGGCTATAAAAATTCCGTCAGTTGGGATTTCTGAAATTTCTTTAGTTTTTTGATTTTCTATAATAATTTTTTCTACTTTGTCTTGGTTGCCAGATATTTCTTTGGTAAGTGAATTATAAATTATTTTGATTTTGGGATTATTAATTACATCATCTTTTAGTGGATCAGTTGCTGTTAGTTTTTCTCCATTTTGAATTATTGTTATATTTTTTGCAAAGCGGTTTAAAAATGCGGCTTCGCTAATTGCTGAATTTCCACCACCAACAATTACAATATTTTTATCTTGGAAAAATGGTCCGTCACAAGTTGCACAAGTTGAAACGCCTTTTCCTAAATATGACTTTTCGCCGGGGATATTTAATTTTTTGTGAGACGAACCAGTTGCAATTATGATTGATTCTGTTTCAAATTCTTTTGATGATTGTGTGAAAACCTTGTATGGTTTTTTTGAAAAATCTACTTTGGTAACATTTTCTGAGTGTAGAGTGGCACCGCATTTTTTTGCATGTTGACGAATTTTTTCCATCAACTGTGCGCCTAATATTTTTTCTTCACCGGGCCAGTTTTCTACGTAACTTGTTGTAATTAATTGTCCACCCGGAAGATTTCCTTCAATAATTAATGGATTTAATTTTGATCTTGAAGTGTAAATTCCTGCAGTGAGGCCTGCAGGTCCTGAACCAATGATAATAATTTTATGAATCATAAAATATCCTTTTTGTTATTTTGTGAGGTGATGCAAAACATGATTTAGTGTTCTTTCCCTGCGAGCAATATGTTTCATTATGTTGTGTGGTATTGGTGGAGATGATTCATCAAATAAATCATTTAATGGTTTAAAGTAAACAAATTCTTTTAGGCGTTCGTTTGTGAAGAAACTTAGGTATTGGCGTATATGTTTTTGTTCTGCTTTTATGCCTTCTTTGTTTGCTATTTGGTCTATTAGTGTTTCTTCTTTTAGCATTTTTTCTGCTAATTCATTAACTTGATTTATAAAATTTGCATTATTTTTGTATACACGGTAGTCGGGACGCTTTTTTAGAGAATTTAATATTTCTTCTTGTCTTCTAATAATCATGTGTTTAGGAATTTGAAATCTGTGTCTAGCAAAAAACAAATGAAACATTTCTTCTATTATTGTTCTTCTTTGTGATATATCATTTCGATATGAAAAAATTTCAACAATTTTTTTTAGGACATCAGTTTTATTTTTTAGTTTAAAAGAAGATTTAAATTCTTCTATTCTAAAGCCCGTACCTTTTACAATGTTTTTGATAATGATTAGAAAATTGTGTTTACTTATTATATTACCTTCTAATTCATCACTTAAAACCAAATTGTTGCTAATAAATTTATCACCGACTTTTTTACCAACAAAAAATGTGGAAATAGGTTGAAGGACTGGTTTTGGATTGATTTTTATCCATAGTTCATTTTGAAAAGTTTCAAATTCTTTTTTTTGTTCTTGGTTTAAAAGGATGGCCTCAAAACAAACTATATCGCTATGTTCAATAACATCAGGTTTGTGTCTTTTCGCAATTTTTTGTTCTTTTTTTAAAAATGATGCAACTTGGCTGTCTAAATCTTTATAATTTTTTCTTTTTGGAGTCTTAAAAGGAAAAAATTTCCATTCTTTAATGTCAATAGCGTCAGCAACAGAAAAATCAAAATTAAATTGTGCTTTGTTGTCAGGTAAAATCGTCATTTTTGTAAGACGTGGATATTGTGCGATAGATATTTTTTGATTTAATATTTCGTTGATAATGTAATTTAGTGTTAAGTGGTAAAAAATAAAGTTTTTAAGGCCGGCATCAATTTCATCTTTATATATTCTTTGTATGTATGAGATAGGTAATTCTTTTAATCCAGCCGTGTTTATATTTTTTTTATAAAGTGTAATAGTTTCTTTATATATAGTTTCTACAATGGAAGGGTCAACTTCTACAATCCCTTGACTCAAATGTGAAGAAATTTTTTTAAATGAAAAGTTTAAAAGATTATTTGTGATTTCTGGTGGGGCTTGTTCTTCATTAAGTACGATATCCATGTTTTAACCTCTCCTTTAGTAAAAACGGACCTTTTTTTTGGGAAGATGAAATTTTATTGTAATTTTTATTTAGCTTACTTTGAGGAAATATTTTTATCTAGAATTTTGGATTTTTAAATTTAAAAAATGGTGCAAGAGGGGGGAGTCGAACCCCCATTCTCAAAAAGAGAGCTGGCTCCTAAGGCCAGTGCGTCTACCAGTTCCGCCACTCTTGCACAAGTTTTTTTGATATTTTAAAGATTTTGGTGGGTCGCCGGGGACTCGAACCCCGAACCTGCAGATTAAGAGTCTGTTGCTCTACCAATTGAGCTAGCAACCCATGTTTTAAAATTCTAACAAAAACATTAAAAAACACAAAGTAATAATTTATATGGTGATAAATTATTACTTTGTGTTTAATTTTGAACTTGCTTATTATAATTAACCTATAAGTTGTGTTTTTTATCCGGCCGTTCGCCCTGAGGGATTTGCTTTGCAAATCGTCTCGAAGGGTTATATGAATGGCCAATTCAAACATTTTTTTATTAATAGCCGTTCAAATCCTTCGAGACGCTCACACTTTGTGCTCGCCCTCAGGACGAACGGCCAGGATAATAATTTTTATATAGGGTAATCAAATATAATTTTTAGCTTTGGTTTTGTTATTTTCTTTATAACTTCAAAGAACACAATCTAGGTTATAATTATGTATAAATATTTAAAAATTAGGATTATTTGATGGCTATGGAAGCACCGCTAGAACTTTTAAATTTACAAGAAGTTCCAGAAGATCACATCTTTTCATTTCACCCAACATCATTTAGTGAATATTTGGGCCAAGAAAGTGTTAAAGAAAAATTACAGGTTTATACAAAAGCTTGCACAATGCGAGGCGAACCTTTGGATCACCTTCTTCTTTTTGGACCACCCGGTCTTGGCAAAACAACTCTTGCACAAGTTATGGCAAAAGAGCTTGATGTTGGCTTGAAAATTACAAGTGGCCCTGCGCTAGAGCGTAGCGGTGATCTTATAGCAATTTTGTCTAACATTTCTCAACGGGAAATTTTATTTATTGATGAAATTCACCGGCTTCCAAAAATTGTTGAAGAAAGTCTTTATAGCGCCATGGAAAATTTTTGTGTAGATATGATTGTTGGGCAGGGTGCTGGTGCAAAATCAATTCGTTTGCCACTAAACCCATTTACTATTATTGGTGCTACTACAAAGGCCGCACTTCTTTCTGGTCCGCTTCAAACACGTTTTGGAATTGTTGAACGTCTTGATTTTTACCAAGCAAAAGATTTAGCTGAGATAGTTATACAAAATTCAAAATTTTTAGAAATGCCAATTTTGCCAGAGGCTGCTTTGAGTCTTGGAAAGCGGGCACGCGGGACACCAAGAATTGTAAAGCGCTTATTGCGAAGAGTGCGTGATTTTGCTCAGGTGAAAAAATATAGTTTAATTGACCAAAAAGTTGTTGCAGCTGCGTTAGAATTTTTAGGAATAGATCAAGATGGATTAAACAAGCTTGATCGTGATATTTTGATTTGTATTATTAAAGACTTTGATGGTGGACCTGTTGCATTAGAAACTATTGCTGCCATGACAGGAGAAGATAAAGAAACACTAGAAAATTATTGTGAGCCTTTTTTGATTCGTCTTGGTTTTTTGCAAAAAAGTTCCCGTGGAAGATCCATACATCCTAAAAAATTACCTTATTTGCGTAGGCGTTTGCAGGGTGAAACAATCCAAGAACAAGATTCTCTATTTTAGTCGCATGTACAGATAGCGGAGAACGCTGATTTAATATATGCAATTTCTCCGTCAAAATAGCTTATTTGTTCTTCGTCTAAAGTTTCTTTTAATTTTTGAGTTAGGCCTCTTTTGAAATAAACGATATGTTCTTTTTTACAAAGACTTTTTATGAACTTTAACCATGCCTGTTTGTATGTTTGTTTAAATATTTCTGGTTGTAAAAACAAATGTTCACTTAAATCTTCATCTATCCAAGAGTTTGTTAGATAAATATCCATGCCACCAGTTAAAATGCCATTTACCACTAAACAAGGTTTCCCTTTTTTTGTTTTTGCTGTTGCGATACAAGCTGTATCTTTTTCTAGTTCATTATTTAGTGATTTAAGCCAGTTTAAAACGTCTTGTTCTTTTTTAAATTGATAAAGGTATCGGTCGCTTTTAGCAGGTTTTTTTAGTCCTTTGCTTTCTATCCAGTGTTTATCTGTTGAAACATCAATTTGTGTTGGCCTGAATTCCCTATTCCTTCCATCTGGTAAAAAAATTATTGGAAACGGATTGTCTGTTTTGTCAAAAGCTATAATGGTTAAGTTTAGTCCGTCAACTTCTTCATCTTTTGATGATGCATATAAGGCAGACTCTAGCTCAAAAAATCTACCCGGGCACGTAGAGTCCATAGTTTGGTGGAATCCTCTTGTATCTCTAAACTGTCTAGTTGCTTGAGATCTAATTTTGCGGTGTCTTTTTATTTGTTGTGTTATTACTGGACTTTGAGATCTTTGTCTTTTAATTGAAGAATGTAGTTGTGGCTTGAGATTGTTATTAAAATTGTAAATTATTAGAACTATAATCAGAAAAAACTTCTGTATATTCATCTTCCCCCTCCTTGTTTTTTGAACAACTTTATTACTGTTGTAATGATATTACGGTGTAATGATATTACTGTTGTAATAAGTCCCTTTTGTTCTTTTTATAAGTTACACTTTTTTGATTACTGAAAACAAGTGTTTTTTTAAAGTGGGGTAGATAGTTCTTTAGAATAAAGACTATTTGATTTAGAAAAGTTTTAATTTTGGATTTTTTAGTTACGCGGTTGTTGGCATTAAAATATATGTTGTTTTTATGTCCATTTTTTCTTGGTCTTTGTAATCTATTCCGGCATTTGCAAGTGCATTGCCTAAAACTTCTGGTAGTTTTTCTTTAAAATAGATTACAAGGTGTTTTTGCGACATATTTTGTATTAGTTTAAGCCACTCAAGCCTGTATTGTTCTTTATTTAACTTGTTTTCTATCCATGAACAAGTTAGAAAGATATTTCGATTTTTGGTTAAATTGCCTTTTATTGATAGGCATAACATTTTTTTTGAAGTATGAGCCGTTTTGATTTTTGCACTGCCTTGCATTATTTCATATTTGAGTGTTCGAAACCAAGTTAACACATCTTTTTCTTTTTCGAATTGTTGTAGTTGTTTGCCAAATTTACGACTTGGTTTTTTTGCGCTTTTACTTTCTATCCAGTGGTTTTTAGTTGATACATCAATTTGAGTTCTTCTAAATTCTCTGCTTTTACCATTTGGTAGGTAAATTATAGGAAGTTTTCCATATTTAGTTTTTTCAGCTTCAATTGTTAAATCAAAGCCTTCAACATTTTCATTTTGTTTTAAGGCGTGAAGTGCCGATTCCATTTCAAACCATTTGCCGGTATTTGGTGAACTAAATGTTTGGGAAAATCCTTTTAACCCTTTAAATAGTTGGATTGCTTCTTTTTCTATTTCTTTTCGTTTGTCTGTGTTGGCTTTTAATTTATCTGTTTGAACTGGCGATGATGATATTCCAAAAAATATTGTAAGAAGTTTTAGTTTAGAAATTTTTATATTTTTTTGCTTTTGCATTTTATTTAAATTTAATTTAGAAATACTGTTATCAACTCTCATTTTATTCCTCCCTTTCTTTGATTTCTTCACCTCTAGGAAAGAAAAAAAACTGGGATGAAAATCATCCCAGTTTTTTTATATTCTTTGTACCCATCGCATAAAACTCCTTTGTCCCTACGCTTAGCCCCGCCAACCTTAGCCTACCCCCGTTTTGCTCAACGCTCATTGGCCCCCCGGCAATGATTGTTGTCCCTAAAGTCTTTGTTCTGAGTTGTGTCCCTTACCCCTATATAAAACTTACACTTTCTTTATATAGAAAAACAAGAGTTTAAAAAAAAATGTTCAAAAACGGTTTAGAATAAACAAGTTTGCGTGTTGTTTTTTGTTCAAGTTGGATATTTTTTTTCTTTTTGTTTAGACTTTACGTTGTGTTTAATTTGTTTAGTTTTACTAAATGAGGTGTTTTTTGATGAAAGCTAGGATGAAGGTTGAGTTTTCTGATTTTAAAAGTTATCTAATCTTTAATATTTCCCCATATCATAACTCATTGGTTCATCATCATCATTCTCATATAGTTTTTTCATAACATTTCTCTTGTATAATTTTATTTCATATTTTTTGATTTTTATTTAGGAATATAAATGAATATTACGGTTTTTTTATCAGTATTTTCGATTTTGACTATTGTTTATTTTGTTTTTGGACTTTTGGCTTCTAGAAAAATTAAAACAAATGAAGATTTCTTTTTGGCGGGTCGCGGTTTAGGGATTACATCATTAACATTTACTTTAATTGCTACGCACTTGGGCGGAGTGATGATGATAGGGACATCTCAAGAAGCGTATCAAGTAGGATTTTATGGAATTTTGTATAATTTGGGTCTTTGTGTTGGTTTTATTGTTTTGGGTTTAGGCTTTGCGGCTAAATTGCGTGAGTTTAATGTTTCAACAAATGCCGAATTGTTAGAGGTAAAATATGGTTCTAGGTTTTTGCGCAAAGTTGGTTCTGTTATTTCTGCGTTGGTTATGTGTGGAATTTTAGGCGCGCAAGTTGTAGCTTCCAGGAGTGTTTTGTTAGCTTTGGGTGTTCAAAGCGAATGGATTATGGTTGTGTTTTGGTTGCTAATGATTATTTACACAATGGCAGGGGGCCTAAAAGCTGTTGTTGTTACAGACATTATTCAAGTTATTTTTATTATAGGTTTATTCATTACTATATTTGTTTATAGCTTTACGGGTGATTTATTAGTAGGTTTGCCGCAAAAAATGTTGGCTAATAAATCCTTATTCTCAGGAAAATTTTCATATCTATTTGGGCTTTTTTTCTTGCCGTTTTTACTTTGTTTTGTGGAGCAAGATTTGGCGCAACGTTTTTTTGCTGCAAAGACTAAAAGAGTTGCAAGTATTTCTGCTTTGATTGCTGGTTTTTTTATATTGTTTTTTTCTTTAATTCCTGTTTATTTTGGTATGAAAGCTAAGGCTTTGGGGTTGAGTGTTTTGAGTGGCGCTAATCCTTTGGTAATTGTTTTGCAAAAAACTATGGGTGGAACTGTTGTTGCTTTAGTTGTTTGTGCATTGTTTGCGGCAGTTGTTTCTACGGCAGACTCCCTTCTTTGTGCTGCGGGTTCTAATATAGCTCAAGATTTTGATTATGGTTTTATTTCAAAAAACAAGTTGCGTGTCTCTAAAATTATAATTTTTATTACTGGTATTGCGTCATTAATTCTTGGCTACTTTTTTACTAGAGTTTTAGATATCATTAAACATAGTTATGAATTACTTTTAGCGACTTTGTTTGTTTCTATTTTTGTTTGTTTTTTTAAAAAAAGGGTTTACAAGCAAGCGGCATATTTTTCTGTTTTCTTTGGAGTTTTTGCATTTATTTTATTTAGATTTTATTCGCTTGGACTTTTCCCAAGAGAGATTGCAACTTTAATGATATCTGCTTTTGGGTATTTGTTAGGTGTAATAGTTGGTAAATTGCAATTAAAAAGAAACATATAAATAAACATTTTTTTGATTTAGGTCTTAATCGACAATTTGTGTTGAAATAAGTAATATGGCTGTATAAATTTTAAACTTCATGCTTTTTAAAAATTTGAGGAGCTATTATGGCTGGACATTCCAAATGGGCGAATATTAAACATAAAAAAGGTAAAATGGATGCCCAAAAGGGGAAGGTTTTTACAAAGTTAAATAGGGAAATAACCGTAGCGGCACGTGAGGGCGGAGGTGATCCTGGTTCTAACTCTAGACTTCGTTTGATAATTGAAAAATCACGTTCTGTAAATATGCCACAAGATAATATTGCACGTGCTATAAAAAGAGGGACAGGAGAGTTAGAAGGTGTTAGCTATGAATCATCAATGTATGAAGGTTATGGACCATCTGGTATTGCCGTTATTGTTGAAACTCTAACTGATAACAAAAACAGAACTGTTTCTGATGTGCGTCGTGTTTTTACAAAATATGGTGGAAATCTTGCAGAGTCTGGAGCCGTTAGCTGGATGTTTGAGCGTAAAGGAACCGTTTTGGTAAAGGCTGAAGGTCACAGCGAAGATGAGCTTTTAGAAAAACTTTTAGACTATAATATTGATGATATTTCTTCTGGCGGTGATCTTTTTAGTATCTATTGTTCAATGGAAGATTTAGAAACAGTTAAAAAAGGCGTAGAAAGTTCAGGGTTACCGGTAGAGGCTGCAGAAGTTGGTTGGGTTGCAAAAAATCCTCTTGACGCAAGCGAGAGTGACCAGGAAAAAGCTTTTAGATTATTAGATGCACTTGAAGAACTTGATGACGTTCAAAGTGTTTATGCAAATTTAAAATAAAAAATAATTAATAAATTTTAGGGGCAAGTTATGCTTCTCAGTATGACAGGATTTAGTAGTGGCGGCGTAGAGATTTTGCTAAAAGATGGACGCAAAATTTCTATTAATATTGAAATCAAATCTTTAAATACAAGATTTTTTGAAGTTGCGTCACGGCTTCCGGGGAGTTTAAGTTTTTTAGAAACTAAAATTTCTTCTTTTCTTAAAAATAAATTAGTTCGGGGTCGCATTTTTCTTAGCATAACTCCAGCTGACGGTGATGCGCAGCTTGAAGCTATTACATTTTCTCATCCGCAAGTTCAATCTTACATTTCTGCTGCACAAAAAATAAAAGAAGAATTTAATGTTTCTGGTGATTTGACAATAGGAGATGTTATAGATCTTCCAGATGTTTTTATTTCAAAAAAAATTGAAATAGATTCATCTGTTCAAAACCAAATTTTGGATGCTATTGGCAAAGTGGCAGACCAACTACTTAAAGAGCGTGAAGCAGAAGGTGAAAATTTAGAAAAAGATCTTAAGTTACGTTTTGGTCTTTGCAAAAATGCTATGGCAAAAATTACTACTTTATATACCAAGTTGATTCAAGAACAAAAATTGCTTGTTACAAAAACATTGGAACTCTCTCAACAAGGAAATGAAGAGGCAAAAGTTAAGCTTGAGGAAATGTATTCTACGCTAAACAAAATAGACGTGAATGAAGAAATTATTCGTTTTGAAAGTCATCTAAAAAATTTAGAAAGTTTACTTGAAAGTAAACAGGTAGAAAAAGGAAAACGTTTTGATTTTATTTTACAAGAACTGATGCGGGAGACAAATACAATTTCTGCTAAATGTTCTAATTATGAAATTAATTCTCAAGCAATTGATATAAAAGTTGAACTAGAAAAAATACGCGAACAGGTTCAGAACGTATTATAAGACTTAAAGGTATGGCTATTTTAGATTTGCAACAGATTAACAATTCTTCACATATTTTATTTTTAACACACCTTGCTATTGGCGACTTTGTTTATTATGCGCCATATTTTAGAAAACTATCTAAAGAGTTTCCTAATTTAAAAATTGATGTTTGTATTGATGAGAGCAGAATAAAAAAATTTATGTGGCCAGGTCGTGCTACCAAAAAAGCATCTGTTTATGATTGGGCAATAACGTGTCCTTTCTTCAATAAAGTTTATAGAATTTCTTATTCTAAAAAGGTTCTAAATTCGGTTGTAAAAGATATGAAGGCGCAAGAATACCCTATAGTTGTTTTTTTAGGAGTGTTGCGTATGGCTAGGTACAATTTACTAGCAAGAAAGATATCTGAGCAGGGTTTTGCGGTTGGCATAAAAAGTGATAAAAACAAAGTTGATAAGAAACTTGATATGTGTTTAGGGGCAAATATTGATGATTTGCAAATAACAAATCCACATATTAGTGATCTTTATGGCTCTTGGTTTGAAAAATTATTTGGTTTTGTTTTGAGCAAAGAAGAAAAGTATCCATTTATTGATATTCCACAAGAATGGAAAATTAAAGCTAAAAAAGTTATAGAAAATTGGGGTATTCCATTAAATACAAGTTCAAATAAAATTATGTTTATTAATGCTTTTTCAAGTAGTAAAAAAAGAAGTTGGCCTATTTTAAATGTTGTTGATTTGATAAAGATTTTAAGAACTAAAGAGCGATTTTCTAATTTTAATTTTATTATTAATATCCCTCCGGATACTTTGGAAGAAGATCTAATTTTTATAAACAATAATTTACCACCCAAAAGTTTTGTTTTTACTGCTAATGAAAACTTTTTTCAATTGCCGGCAATGATTTCTTTGTGTGATTTTGTTATTTCAACAGAGACTTCTACTATGCATTTATCTCAAGCTTTAAATATTCCTTCTCTTGTTTTAAAAAGATCTAAAGAGCCAGAATGGTGTCCGTATGGAATGGATGTTGAGAATGTTATTTTTGCTAAAAATGGTAATTGGATTAGTGATATTAGTGTTGAGGCGGTTCAAAAGAAAATCATAGAATTTTTATAAGCATTAGCATGCTTTAATGCGACTTAGAATTTTTTTTATTCTTTATAAAACCAAACGTTTTTTTAGGGGATTTCTTGCCAAATCCCCTACGACCCCTTGGCACATAAGGAGACCTTATGTATCCCAAACAATCGTATATTTCTCCTTTTCTATACAAAATGAATATCGGCACATCTCAGACGATAACATTGGCGCCTTATAACTCAGTCGCAAAAATGTTCTAACTCGATGCACCGGTTCTAGAAAATCAAACGAATTATGATATTAAAATAAATAATACTAAAAAAAATTATGCAAAGTTTGAATGTTGGTAAATGTCTTTTCTGTAACCAATGGCAATTATATAAATAATCACACGTTCATGTTTTATGGAATAAACAACTCGAAAATTACCAACTCTTAAACGAAACAATGTATAACGTGATTTAAGCTTTTTAATGTCTAAGTTTTTGTTGTTAGATTGTAACTCTCTTATTTTTTTCAGAGTACGTTGTTTGTTTTTTTTATCAAGAGTGTCTAAAAATTTTTTAGCGCTTTTAGAAAAAACTATTGTATATTTTTGAAGATCAGGATTGCTCATTCCTAATCTTCTTTGTCTAGGGACTTTTCGATTTCATCAATTGTTGGCCCTTCTTCATTTTCGCCTTTTTCTAGTATTTTTTCTGCTTCTACAATATCCCGCAGATCTTCTAATTCTTCAATCATTGATGTAAAAGTTTTGACATCCAAAACAACACCTGTCCTTTTTCCTTTGTCATCAACAATATATTGAGGAGAAACAGCATTTAATATAGTTGGTTTCATAATATTTATCCCTTTCATAGAATATTATATGTTCTAATTATTATATCATATCTACTTATCCATAGATATAAATTAGACAGACTATTGCGATGGGGGCCATTGTTATAAATGGAATTGCAATAGTTATGAGATTGTTTTTATGATAAAATCAAAGACCTGGAAAAAGCCAAGAAGTTTTGGTTTACAAGGAAGCTTAAAAAAATAAAAAAGTTAGAAATTTTTAGAATGAAAGTTTTTATAAAAATAGGTAATCAATTATGTTTTCTGACTCTGAGCGTTTAAAAAATCTAGATAAAATTCTTGTTATAGCGGTTCCCGCAATAGGGGATTTTGTTTATTTAGTACCTTTTTTTAAAGAAATTTCTAAAAGATATCCTAAGCTTAAAATTGATTTGTTATTAGATGAAACTGGTGGCAGGAAAATTAGACGGTTTAATTGGAAAAAAAAGTTATCACAAAAAGCTTCAGTTATTGATTGGTTATCCTCGCTTAATTTTTTTAATAAAATTTATAGAATTTATACTTCTAAAAAAGTACTTAAAGATGTTTTGTCTCAAGCTAGAAAACAAAATTATCAACAAATTTTTGTGTTATCTTGGGGGAGACCACACAGGCATGTTTGTTATGCAAGAAAAATTTCACCAAAAGGATTTGTTATAGCCACGGATTGCAAAAAATATCCTCGTTTTAATAAGATGGTGGATCTTGTTTTAAATTATTCATCTTTTCTTTTAAAAAAAACTGGCGAATGGCACATTAGTGAATTGTTTTCTTCTTGGTTTGAGCAAGCTTTTGACTTAAAACTTTCAAAAGAGCAAATAAAACCTTTTTTAAGTATTCCTAAGAAATTTCAAGATGATGTAAAGAAATCGTTAGTGGAATGGGGAGTGCAAAATGGAGAAAAGACTGTCTTTATAAATGCTTATTCATCAAATAAATCTCGTAATTGGCCCATTGAAAACGTTTTAGGTTTAATCAAGAAATTACAAAAAAAACCTTTATTATCTGATTCATGTTTTGTAATTAATATGCCGCCAGGAATTAATAAGGAAGATGTGGTTTTTGCGCAGAAAAACTTACCTTCTAATACTTTTGCTTTTTCTGCTAATCAAAATTTTTTTCAACTTCCAGCAATGCTTTCTATTTCTGATTTAGTGATTTCTGTTGATACTTCAATTATACAATTAACTCCACTTTTAAATACGCATCTTATTGCATTGATGAGAGGAGATTCGGAGTGGCGCCCACCAAAACTAGAAACTAAAAATATTATTTTTACACAAAATCGTGGCAGGATAAAAACATTGTCTGTTGAAAATGTTGCTTGTTGCGTTGAAAAATTTTTTAGCCTGTAATCTAGTAAAAGAAATTAACTTTTTTATGGTAGGATTTTAGGCTTATTCCTTTAAATAAAGGCAAATCTTGTCTTAGCTTTTAAAGCAATGTATCATATGTATCTAGTGATTTAAGACTAAAAAAAGGTTGTAGATTGTTGTGGGGATTTTTTTTATTTTGGGAAGGAATTTTGTATGCAAACAAATGACAAACAAGATGAGAAGTCAGGGCTTGGCGTAGCGCCTATTTCTATAGAAAAAGAATTAAAAACATCATTTTTAGATTATGCAATGTCGGTTATTGTTAGTAGGGCCCTTCCTGATGTTCGTGATGGTCTAAAACCTGTTCAGAGAAGAATTCTTTATGCAATGCATACTCTTGGTTATTATCACAATAAAAGATTTAGAAAATCAGCTACTGTTGTTGGCGAAGTTATAGGTAAGTATCACCCACATGGTGATTCTTCTATTTATCAGGCAATGGTTGGTTTGGTTCAAAAATTTTCTAAGCGTTATCCGCTTCTTGATGGTCAAGGAAACTGGGGATCAATAGACGGTGATAATGCAGCTGCTATGAGATACACAGAAACTCGTATGGCAAAAATTGCTCAAGAATTATTAGCGGATATTGAAAAAGAAACTGTCCTCTTTGTTCCTAACTATGATGAGTCTACCACTGTACCAGTTTTGCTTCCAAGTAAAATTCCTAATTTACTTATTAATGGTTCAAATGGTATTGCGGTTGGTATGGCAACTTCTATTCCTCCTCACAATTTGGGTGAAGTTGTAAGTGCATGTATTGAATTATTAAAAAATCCAACATTACCAGAAGAAGAACTTTTTGACTTAGTTCCTGCGCCAGATTTTCCAACAGGTGGTATAATTTGTGGAAGATCTGGAATTGTAAAAGCGTATCGTACTGGACACGGTAGGACTATTTTACGTGGTGTTGTAGATGTTGAAGAAAATAAAAAACATTCAGCGTTAATAGTTAGTGAAATTCCATATCAAGTAAATAAAATTGATTTAATTAATAAGATTGCATTGCTTGTTAAAAATAAAGTAATTGACGGTATTTCTAATCTTCGTGATGAGTCAGACAAGCGTGGAATTAGATTGGTTATAGAATTGAAAAGAGGAGAAAGTCCTCAAGTTATACTTAACCAACTCTACAAACACACGCAACTTCAATCTTCTGTTCCTATGTTGATGTTGGCTCTTCATCAAAACCGTCCAATGATTCTTACGCTACGTGAAATGATAGAACATTTCTTAATTCACAGAAAAGAGATAATCACACGTAGGAGTAAATTTGAACTCAAAAAAAACAAAGCTAGATTACATGTTCTTTCTGGACTGATTATCGCTCTTGATAATATTGACGAAGTCATAAAACTAATCAAAAAATCTAAAACTGGCGATGAGGCAATGGTTGCTTTGAATGCAAAATATAAACTTACAAGCATTCAAGCAAAAGCTATTTTAGAAATGAAGCTTCAACGTTTAACAGGTCTTGAAATAGATAAAATAAATGGTGAAATTAGATCAGTAAAAGCAAGAATAGATGAATTACAGTTGGTTTTAAGTGATGAAGAAGTGCTTAAAAAAGATGTTATAGAAGAGCTTGAGTATATAAAGTCAACATATTCAGATGTTAGAAGGAGCAGAATTGAAGCACCTGTTGATATTTTAAGTGAAGTAGATTTAATTCCTGATGAATCAATGGTTGTTACTCTTACCAAACGTGGTTATATCAAACGCGTACCTTTAGAAGTTTATGGCGTGCAGCATCGTGGCGGTAAAGGTAAAAAGGGAATGAATGATCTTGGTGGTTCAGAAGATTTAATGTTAGATCTTTTTGTTGCCAAAAACCATGATGAACTTTTATTCTTCACAAATAAGGGAAGAGTTTACAGCTTTTCTGTTTTCCAAGTTCCTGAAGCATCACGAACAGCAAAAGGAAGGGCGGTTGTAAATATTTTACCGCTTAGTGAAGGTGAGCATGTTGTTAAATTATTGTGCATGAGAGGCATGGAAAATAAACAACTTGTTATGGTTACAAAACATGGTGTTATCAAAAAAACAAATGCAAAAGCTTTTGCAAAGATAAGATGTACAGGTATTCGTGCTGTTACGTTGCGAGACCAAGATGAACTTGTTTTCTGTAGAGAATCTTCTGGTACAGATTCAATTGTTATTGCTACCAGAAAAGGACAAGGTATTCGCTTTGATGAAAAAGAAGTTCGTTCTATGGGGCGTCAAGCTGCAGGAGTTCGTGGTATTCGTTTGAAGGGTGATGATTATGTTGTTGGTCTTCAGGTTATTTCTGAAGATGAAGAAAAAGCGCTGCTTTTTGCTACTTCAAATGGATATGGAAAGTGTGTTAAATTAGAAAACTTTAGGGTTGCACACCGTGGTGGAATGGGTGTGAGAACTATTCCAACAGATAAGCGTAATGGTTTTGTTATTGGTTTAGTTAAAGTTTCTGAAGAATCAAATATTTTGCTTGTTGATTCTAATGGTAAAATGATACGCCTTTCTCCTAAAGAAATTAGAACTATGGGAAGACAAGCAAAGGGTGTACGTTTAATTCGACTTGATGCAGATCAAGACTTGGTTTCTGTTGTTGCTTTTGAAGAAGGAAAAGAAGAAGAAGAAATTGCAGAAGCAAAAGAGCGTTTAGAGCAAGAAGATGCACAATCAGAAAAAACAGTAGAAAAAACAGAAACTTCAGAAGAAAAGGTTGAACCTAAAAAAGAAGATAAAGATTCAAAAGAAGTGCTTGAAGAAGTAGAGGTTGAAGAGGAAGTTGTAGAAGAAGTTGAGAAACCTAAAGCTAAGGAAGCAAAAAAACCTTCAAGCGAAAAAGAAACAGAATCAGAAGACAGTGAAAAACCAAAACGTAGAGGTAGGCCTAAAAAAACTGAATAATGAAAAAAACAACAAGAGATATACTTAAACTTTCATTAATTGGTGGAGTAGGTCCTGCGGTAATTGGTAAACTAATTAAATTTATCTCAAAGCAAAACTCTCCCGCTATTGACGCGGGGGAGTTTTCTTTTAGTCACATAAATTTTGATCAACTTTTTAATTTTTCTTTTTCTGATTTCACAGAAAAATGCCAACTAACTCCAAAGATTTCACAAGCCTTGGTTGATGGTTTAAAAGATGACTCTTTAGTTGAGAAAGAAGCTTCTTTAATAGAAAAATATAAAATTGATTTAGTTACAATTTTTGATGAAGAATATCCCGAATCTTTAAGACAAATTTATTTACCGCCTACCATTCTTTATTGCAAGGGCGCAAAACTAAGTTCTTTTAAGAAAAATATTTCTATTGTTGGTTCTAGAAAAGCTGGTGGATATTCAAAAAATGTTAGCGAATATTTAGTTAAAAGTTTAGTGGCAAATGGTTGGGATACTGTAAGCGGTGGAGCTTTGGGTGTTGACACCATGGTCCACAGGGCAACTCTTGAGGCAGGCGGGAAAACAATTGTTGTTTTAGGTTCTGGTTTAATGCAGCCGTATCCGCTTCAAAATAAAGAATTATTTAGAGAAGTTGTAAAAAAAGATGGTGTTTTAGTAAGTCCGTTTCCGCTAAATATGATTCCTGCGCCGGGTAATTTCCCAGCGCGGAACAGAATTATTTCAGCTTTAGGGCAAGGTTGTATTTTAGTTCAAGCTGCACAAAAAAGTGGGGCGCGTATTACAGCGAAGTTTGCGCTAGAACAAGGTAAAAATGTTTTTGCAGTCCCTGGTCCCATTTATGACGAACTCAGTATTGGTTGTAATGAACTAATACAAGAGGGTGCAAAACTTATTAATTGTGTTGCTGATGTTTTAGAAGAGTTTGGAGAAGAAGTTGTTCAAAATTATGAATGTTCTTCAAATGTTGAAAATGGAATTGATTTTTCCAAGATTGGTATTGCCGCAAAAAGTAAAGCGCAAAAAAGTGTAAAACAATACAGTGACCCAATTCTTAAGTGTTTAGATCAAGCTTTATCTATTGATGATTTGAGCAGACAGTTGGATATGGAAATAGATGAATTACAAAACAAACTTTTTGAGTTTCAGTTAGACGGAAAAGTGTGGCAAAATTTTGCGGGATCTTGGGAGCGTGTTTAAAGTTGGAAAGTATTAAAATGAGTAAAAATATTTTATATCTTGGTTCAAAGTCAAAAGCCAGAGAAATGTTGATTGCTGGTTCTGATATTTCATATGAAATATTGCAACATGACAGTGATGAGTGTGGAGTAGATTCAAAATTAGATTTTGAAGAATATGTTCAGAAAATTGCAAATGAAAAAATGAAGCATCTTCTTATTCCAGACAAATTAAAAACAGAAAAACATGTTTTTTTGCTAACGGCAGATACATTGGTAAAAACACTGAAAACCCGGCAAGTTTTGGGAAAACCAAAAGATCTGCAAGATGCAAAACGTATGCATAAAATTTTAAGAGAAGAACCTGTTGAAGTTGTTACTGGTTGTTGCCTAGAAAAAAAGACATTTGAAAATGGAGAGTGGAAAACTTTAGAAAAAAAACATTTTACAACAAAAACAATTGTTGAGTTTTGTGTAGATGAAGAATATGAAGATCTTTATTTTAAAAAAATGCCTTACGCTTTAAATGCTTGCGTTGCTGGAATTGTAGAAGGATATGGTCAAAATTTTTTAAAACGCGTATATGGTTCTTATACATCTGTTTTGGGTTTACCGATCTATGAGGTTCGCCAAGTTTTAAAAGAGATGGGGTTTTTTAGTTGATATCGTCTTTTTTAGTGGGAGTCCAGTTTTTCAAGATTTTGTCTAAAAGAATTTTTTTTGCTTCTTTAGATGTTTTGCCCTTTTTTTGACTAAGTTCATTTTCTGCTTGCTTTAGAGCAACCCACACTACTTGTTGATCTATATTTTTTAATTTTGGATTAATGTTTTCCAGAGATGTAGAAATCTTTTTTTGGACAGTTTTATTTGCTCTTTTTTCTAATTTATCTAAAAGACTATTTTCCATATAATCAACAAAGTCTATGAAAGTGTCATAAAGATCTTCATTTAACACAGGACTTACATTTGATTTTTTTGTGTCATCTAATTCTTCTTTAAGACCATTTTTTATTGCAAGTTTAATTAATGATTCTAATTTTGGTTTTTCATTTTTTAAAAGCCAACCAAATAAGTAAATTAATTCGAAAGATAGTAAAAGGCTGGAAGCCATAATTTTTTGTCTCCTGAAAATATGTTTAGCTTAGGCTCTATATTTTTATATAAATTTGCGCCTAAATCAAGCTTTAATTCGTCAAAAATTGTGTTTTCTTGTTCCCTAAAAAGTTATCTTGGCATAGTTTAGTATTTGTAATTTATATTTGGGAAGTATTTTGTGAAATTGGCTTTGAGGCTCTTAATAATTTCAAAGAGTCAATGTCCGCTTTCGTAGGTGGGGGGCTGTTGACAGCGTGCCTTGATGGGGTAAGATGATTTTACGAGTATGAATTATAGGGGTTCGTACTTATTTGTTTTATTGGTTGTTAATTCTTAAAATGCCGGGGGGCGAAAATATGAATTTCAAAAGAATACTAAGTTGTTTGTTAATTTTATCTGTTTTTACAGGTGTCAAAGTAAGCGCATATCCTAAGACTGTTTGCGCAGTGGAGAAAGTTTTTTATGCAGAAGATGTTCAAGTTTTAATTGCGCGCGTTGAACGCTTTGATAAATCTGATTATAGCTTTGCAAACAAAAAAGAAGCTTGGGCATGTGGCCAAGAGATCGAGAAAGTTGTTAAAAAAACAAAAAAAGCTCTTTTAAAATATCTTAAAAAAGAGTCTTTGCAGTGGAATACTACAGGTACTTACCAAGATGATATTTATAAGGGACATGGAGAGCTTAACATTTTAATGCCAGAAGGTTTTGGTAAATTAGTTGGTGCTCAATCAAGTATAATGTTTTATCTTGAAGATAATGCACCTGTGTTTTGTGCCACACAAATGTGTTGGAAGCCTTTAGTTGCTTCTATAACATTGGTAGCCTCTATTATTGCGTTTGATGTATGGGTTGAAAAAGGTTGTGATGACAATTATCACGATGCTTTTGTTAAAATACATGATGCGTTTGGGCAGTTAGTAGAAAAAGCAAATATCAAAGAGCTCGCAAAAGCGGCTGGTGAAAAAACAGTTGCAGCTGCAAAAATTGTCAAAGAAAAAGGTGCTAATTTAGCAGAGTTTGTAAAAGAAAAACAAGCACAGAAAGATGAAAAACTTAGGGAAATATATTCTGCAATTGCAAAATTTGTAAGTGAAAAAGCTGTTCCTTTTGCAAAAGATAATGCACATAAAGCATTTGATGGTATTAAAAAAGGTGCAATCGCTACAAAAGATGCTGCGTTAGTTGCTCGTGGAAATATTAATTCTTTCTGTGAAAATAATTCGCGAAATATACGAAGAACAGCATTTGGATTAGGAGGGGTTGTAGGGGTTGTTTCTCTTGTGGCTTTGACTTTTATAGAAGATTTATTTTATTATTAATTTTGATTTGATACAAAAAAGAGCATCTGTTTAAAAACGGTGCTCTTTTGATCTTGTGAGCCGAAGCACAGTGTGCGTAGGATTATTTTTCTTAAAATGCCGGGGGGCTTTGGGGTTATGAATTTTAAGCGTTTTTTATATTTTTTTATTTTTCAAATATTTATAACAACATTTGTTGTTTCTGCTAGAGCATTAGAGGAAGTTAAATCAACTGATGTTGCAGTGCAAACACAAATCCAAAACCCTAAACCAAAATATATTTATTTGGTGGTTGTTCCTGTTGTTGGAGCTTCAGGCGTAGTTGTTGGATATTTTTGTTGTAAAAAATTTTGTAGAGAAGGTAAGAAATATTCACTTAAAGATCTACGTAGAAAATTGCCATATCTTAAGTTTGTAAAGAAACGTGAACTTGCAGGGCATCTCTGGGGCGAATGCAAAGCAAAAGTTGCTGATGGTTGCAGCAGTGTATTTTTGGTAACTAAAGACGGTTTGTCCAAATTAGTGTTTTGGAAACAATCAGTTAAAGCTTAAAAAAATTATACATCTTAGTTAACACAAGAACATCTTGATCAACACGAACACCTTGGTTAACACAACAAGAGACATCTTGATTTACACAAACATCTTGGTTAATACAAAAACACATCTTAGTTAATACAAGAACATCTTGATCAACACAAACACCTTGGTTAATACAATAAGAAACATCTTGATTTACAAAAAAAAGAGCATCTATTGAAAAATAGATGCTCTTTTTTTGTTGGCGTTGGCGTTGTTGGGAGCGATTATTTTAAAAACCTACACCGATATAAACTCCACTGCCTCTGTATGGACGACGGTATGGATATCTGCGGTTGTATGGTCCCCAATATCTTGGGTAGTAGTAATATGGATATGGATATTGGTAATAATAAGGCGCGTTGTAGTAATACCACATTTGTCTTAGGCGTCTTTGCTCATCTATAACTCTTTGTTCTTCTGCGAGTTTTTTGATTTTTTCTATAATGAGATTTTCAAAATGATCTTTGATAAATTTTTGTATCTTTGGGATTGTTACTTTATTAGATTTTATATTTGTTAGAGTTGCAATTTTTTCACCATAGCGAAATAAGATAAAAGTTGGAGTTGTTTTGATTTTATAGCTTGTGGCCAAGTTTTTTAGATGTTCTCTTTCAATGTTGATTTTGATAAAACTAACTACATTCTCTATCTTTTCTGTTGCTTTAAAAGCATTGCTGACATTTTTGTATTGTTGGTAGAGTGTTGGATTGTTTTTAATCTCACCGTTTTTGTAGTAAAAACGTGCAATTACTAAATCGTTATTTATTGCTTTATAAAAATGTTCCATACTTTCTATACTTTGTGCTCCGTATAGAGGTTCTGTTAAAATCAATGTTAGAATTAATTTTTTTAGAATTTTTCTCATTTTATTCATCTTCCTGCCCCCTAATTCTGAAAGTTTCCCCCTAGGCCTAAATCAATTTTACTAAATACATTTGAAAAGATTCAATATTTTTGCGATATTAGCTTTGAAAGTGGCTTGTTTTAGATGTTTTTTATTAAAAGTTTTTCTATTTTTTAAAATTATCAGATTGTAAATTTAAAATAAAGGTTGATATGAAAATCAAGTTTAAAAAAATAACTCTATTGTTTCTAATTGTTTTACTACAAAAACAAAGTCTTTTATTTTCTGGTTTCGTTGGTATTAATTCTAGACAACGTTGTTATGTGGAGGTTGGATTTGACAGTGAACCAGGTGGGTTGTTGGATGTAGTTTCTATTCCTGTATATCCTAGGAAATTGGTTAGTCTGAGAGTAAAAGGGTATGACAATGTTTCTTTTTCAGATGTTACTTCTGTTATTGTTCCCACCTTAAATAAAGTTTTACAAAGATCTATAATAGGGAAAAATTTAATTTTTATAAGGTTTCACAAAGGGCGTGAGGAAATTGATTGTTGTCGTATTTATTCTTGTTTTAAGGGTTCTTCTATTAGGATTTTATATGATGAAAATATAATTTGTCGCGATTTGGAAATTGAAGACGGTTTTATTTTGCCTTATGAATCAGAAATAGTTTTTAGTTTTTTAAATGGTAATTATGGTTTTGAGTCAGCACGTTAGATAAAGCTTTAACATAGAAAGAACATTATGACATTAATTAATCATGATTTAGATGAGCTGTTAGATCTTGTAGATAATGAAGATCAAGTTGTTGGTAAGCTTGAGCGTTCAAAAGTATATGCAGCTAAACTCAATAACTTTCGTGTTATCAATGCTTTTTTGGTTAACAAAAAAGGTCAACTTTGGATCCCTAGGCGTACTTCCCATAAAAGATTATTTCCTCTTCATCTTGATGTTAGCGTTGGTGGACATGTGAGTAGTGGTGAGAGCTATGAAGAAGCTTTTGAAAGGGAATTAAAAGAAGAGTTAAATCTTTCATTGCAAGAAATAAAATTTCAAAAACTGGGTGCTTTAACCCCACATCAACATCAAGTTTCTGCTTTTATGCATGTTTATAAAATATTTTTTGATGAAGTTCCGCCTTATAATCGCGATGATTTTATGCAATATTATTGGCTTTACCCAGAGCAAGCTTTAGAAAAAATAAATAATTTTGATAAGGCAAAGGGCGATTTGCCTTTGTTAATTAGAGCTTTTTTTCTTTAATTTTAAAATAATACAAATTCCTACCAATGTGATGACGCGGCGTAGTAATCGTTGATTATCAATTTCGATTCCAAATATATCTATTTTACCAATTGCATTACGTAGACTTTTGTGGGCAATGATTTTAAATATTTTTTTATAAATTGTTTCAAAAATTTCTCCGCAAACCCAAATTCTAGTACCATAGCCAGCACTTTTTAATAAAGAAAGTTGCTCAGGGTTTTGCAAGAAGAAGTCATTAACCACTTTTGATGCAATTGTAAATATCACAGCATCTTTAATATTTTCTTGAGTATGTTTCCCCAAAATATCATTACTTAAGTTTGCTTGTACTTTTGAAAAACTTATGACTAATCCCATAAACAAAAATATAAATCGCAACCATTTTTGTAAAATATTTTTCATAAAATCCGAGCCTTCCAAATTTTCATTAAATGATGTCTTCTAACTCTTTTTAGTAAATTGAATTTCTCATAAAGTCTTTATGTATTTTTCAAGCACTACAGCATTCCATCCTATGTTAGAATATAAAGCCTGTCAATGCTGAAAACCTGCTAGAATATAGGTTTTTTGTGAGTGGCTCATAAAGCTTTTTTCTCCTTAACCAATGTATAATTCTTCAAACTATTGATTTTGATCCATTTAAATATTTATAATCAATTTATAGTTTTAGTTTAAATTTTTAGGGAAAAAGGGGATTTTTATTATGAAAAGGTTAAAAATTGTTTTAATTTGTGCTTTTTTAGTAATTCCACAAATAATTTTTTGTTTTACTAGAACTTTTAACAACAAGATGAATGAAAAAGTTGATGTTCAGGTTTATTATTATCTCAAAAGTTCAAATTCAACAGATCCTAATCAACAATCTGAAAATCTAGCAACCAAAGAAATGAAATTCAGTATAGATGCAAAGTCTGAAGTTACTCATGATTTTGGTGAAGATGCTTACGAAATTTATTTAGTTCAATTGAAATCTGCAGAGACTCATGCTTCATTAGATATGGTAAATTTTTTTGGTGACTATTCTGTAACGAAAAAATTAAAAAATAATAACAACACAATTACTTTCACTTCTGGACAACAAATTGCGTTTGAATAGTCATTAAGATTTATTTTTTGTTGGTGCAAAAGCTTCTCGTTCTAAGCTGCTTAATCTTGAATCTGAAAAATCTTCATATGGGATAAAACCGATATTTTTAAGTAAAGTTAAGGCTTTTTGTTTTTGATTTATGTCTAAATAAAATAAAATCTTTCTTACCATGAAATTTAAGTTTTCTTTTACATATAAAGGCGCCATTTGAAATAACATAGAACGTTCAGTATTATCTTTGTTTTCTGCAAGAAATTTATCAAATTCTATATAAAGGTCAGGGTTGTTGTTAGGTAGTGAAATAGCTTTTTGATACATGGCTTTTGCGTTTTTATGATCGTGTAATTTTTGCCAATAAATTATTCCTATGTTTCTAAATAATATGGCACAATTAGGATTGAATTTTTTAGCTTCAATAAAAAATTTTAATCCATCTTCCCAACGTGATTTTGATGTTAGCAAAGTTCCCAAATAGTAAAGAGTTTTCCATTCATTGGGGTTATAGCTAAGTGCGGTTTGTAAGACGTTTTCATCTTCTGTTCTAAATGGAAATATATAGTTAACTGAACATTTGTTTGCAGAATCAAAATATTTTGATGCCAACTTCTTATTTCCAATTTTATGATATAAGTATCCTAAGTAATAGTGTATAAACGGATGGTTTTGTTTCTTGGTTTTAAGATCAAGATAAATTTTAAGTGTGGAAATACTTTCTTTTATTAGATTCATTTCTAAAAGATCTAGTGCGGTTTCTAAATAATATTCTGGTTTATTTCTTAAAATATCAAGATTTGTTTTTTGTGAAATTAGTTGTTGTCCAATTATAAGAAGAGGATCTAGTGGTTCTTCTTGCATGGCTTTGTTTAGTAATTTATAGGCTTGTTTGTTTTTTCCAAGATGGAATTTAACTATTGCTAGCATAACTTTGTTTTTTATATTTAAACAATCGTTTTTAATAGATTTATTAAGAAAGAATTCGGCTTGCTTGTAATTATTTTTTCTTAATTCAAGACTTGCTAAAATATAAGGCGTTACATTATAAAAAGTACAATTTTTTGAAATTTGATAAAGAGATGTTTTTGCTGATTCATATTTTTCAATTTTTATTTTTGATAAAGCAAGGTAGTAATGAGCAATGTCTTGAGTTGGATTTATTTTTAAGGATTTTTCTAAAACAAAATAAGCTTTTGTATTTTTCCCAATTTTATAATAAATAATGCCAAGATCGGTTAGCGACTGTGCAACATTAGGATTTTCTTTTAGTGATTGATTAAGAAATTTAATAGCGGATTCGTAATTATTTTGTTTTAAAGATGAAAATTCTTTATGAGTATGATTTTTTAAAGGTATTTGTTTAAGTGGCTTATGTGCGTTTATTGTTGAGTAAGAAATGATTTCATTTTTTTTATTATCTAAAATTTTTAATTCGAATTTTTTATTTTTTGTATTTAGGGATATTTTTTTTGTATAAGTATTTTTTGGGGATAAATCTATTATTTCTTCAAAACTTTTTTTTGAACCATCCAAAAGTTGTACCGTCGCGTTATTGTAATTTGATGTTACATTTAGTGTTACTAATATTAATTTATTTTTTTGTTTTACATTTATGGCTGCATTTTGATTTGCCTTAACAAACCCTTGCATGTTTTTTATTGGATACCACCATTCTGTCCATTTCTCAAGAATATGTGGCTCCATAATCCAAGTGTCACTTTGATTTTGTAGTTTTCCAGATTGAATTTCAATATAAGGCCCATTGAAGTCTGTTAAAAGATGTTCCCACTTAAAGTTTTCAAATCCGGTTCCCCAGGTCCAATATTTTTTCCCTTTAGAGTCAAGTTTTGATGCGTAGTGAACCATTCCGTTATTTTTTTTATCATTATAAATACCATTAAAGTCTACTAAAGATGCACAAAAATAATCTTTTGGATTTTTTGTATTTTTGTACAAAGAAATATCGATTTTATTATTTATAGGCCAATTCGTTTTAACGGTGCTTCCGGTGTTAAAAACATATTTAGTATTAGGAAATATTATTCTTGTGTCGTCAAAGGCATGTGTTGCTGGGTTTATCCAAAAATAAGCAACATTTGGATCTAGTGTTCTGTTTGATAGTTTTATGTCGGTTTGGATATATGATTTATTGGGGTAAAGTGTTATTTGCACTTGCCAACTCATTCTTTTTACCCATTCTTCTGTTCCAACAATACATGAAATGCTTTTGTCTGAGTTTTTGACAACTTTATAATTGACAGAAGAAAAAGCATTTACGGTATGGCCTGGAGTAGGAAAATTCCATTCCATTCCGCCGGATGTCCATGCACCTCTTAAGCCAATTATTGCTGGTTTAATAACTTCATTGTGATAAATAAAATCAAAATCATTACTGGTTTTATCAAATGCAGCTAATATTTTACCGCCCAAATCAGGGCATATATATACTTTTATATAATCGTTTTCCAAAATAATTATTTTATAAAATTTATTATGTTTTTTATTAGAAAGATTTGTTTGCATAGGATATGGATATACCCTAGTATTCCAAAATTCTGGATTAAGGTTGTTACTTTCTAAAGTATAAGTTGGAATTGAGAAAATAGTTTCTGTTGCTTGAATAAGGTCTTTTGCTAAAATTTGTGAAAAAAAATTGAATATGAAAATTGAATATGAAAATATAGAGATGATTAAAAATTTATTTTGATTCATTAACGGTAACCTTTTTCTAAATATTAAAAACAATTTTTGTATGGATATTTTTATATATTAACGGTTTGGATAAAGTAAAGTAGTTTCAATTTTTTTAGAAAAAAAGATTTTAATTATGTGATAGTTTTAAAACGCAAATAATTCAATTATGGATTCATTTTTCTAAGTCTCTCAACCCTTTTGCTCATTGGTGGGTGGGTTGCAAATAAACTAACCAAACCTTCTTTACTAAATGGATAAACAATAAATAAACTTGCACTACTTACCTGTGCGGGCGATGAAGGTTTTATTTTTTGCTTCTTGGATCTATCATGTAATTTTTCTAATGCAGATGCTAGGGCAAGTGGGTCATGAGACGCTTTTGCTCCAGTTTCGTCTGCTAAATATTCTCTTGAACGTGAAATAGCAAGTTGAATTAATAATGCGGCAATAGGCATTAAAATTGCTGCAAAAATTGCGCCAAAGCCATTGGAGCGATCATTCCCATTTCCATTACTTCTTCCACCTAAAATAATTGACCAACGAAGCATGCTTGCAAGATAACCAATTGCAGTTGCCATTGTTGCGGCTATTGTTGCAATTAAAATATCCCTATTTTTTACGTGAGAGAGTTCATGGGCTAAAACACCACGAAGTTCGTGAACGTCTAAAATGTCTAAAATGCCTTTTGTAACTGCCACAGATGCATGTTGAGGGTTTCTTCCTGTTGCAAATGCATTGGCCATTTCTGTTGGGATATACCAAAGTTTTGGCATAGGGATTTTCATTTCTTGTGTAAGTTCAGAAACAATTTCGTAGACATGTTCATATTGTTCTTGGTCTAGTGGTTTTGCACCATACATTTTTAGAACAAGCTTGTCTGAATAAAAATACATAACAAAATTGATAAACATTGAAAGAATAAAGGCGATAAAAATTCCGTTGTATCCACCAAGCCAATATCCTATTAATAAAAGCAGGCCGCTAAGGGATGCTAAAAGAAAGGTTGTTTTTATTTGGTTCCAGAACATTTTAATTACTCCTTAAAATAAAAATTTATTCTTCGTAGTCTATTTCCCATTCTTCAGCTTCTGTATCAATTACATTTTCTTTTTCTGAGGTCTTTTTTTTAATGGATTTAAGCCCACCAACTTGTTCTTTGATTTGTTTTTTATATTCCTTATTTTCTTCTTCAAGTCCTTCTTGCATTTGTGTAAAAAGCTTATTTACTTCGCCTTGAAGTTTATTGATTTTTTTTTGAAGTTTTAAAATCATTTCAACACCAGCAAGATTTATTCCAAGCTTGTGTGTTAAATAAATAATTTCTTCTAGTTGGTCAACGTCATCTTCTGTGAACATTCGCGTATTTCCGCTAGAGCGCTTTGGTGAAATCAAACCTTCTTTTTCGTACATACGAATGGTTTGTTGATGAACAGAAAACATTTTAGCAACAGCAGAAATTGAAAAATAACCTTTTTTTCTTCTCATTATTACTTACCTATTTTTTTAAAATAGTTAGAAAGGCTTCTTGTGGAAGGTCAACATTTCCAACTTTTTTCATTTTCTTTTTACCTTCTTTTTGTTTTTCAAGCAACTTTCTTTTTCTTGTAATATCTCCGCCGTAACATTTTGCGGTGACATTTTTACGCAGAGCTGCCACAGATTCACGGGCAATTATTTTTGCTCCAATTGCTGCTTGAATAGCAACTTCAAACATTTGTCTGGGTATAACTTTCCTTAATTTTTGAGTTAAATCTTTACCTAATTGATATGAATTTTCTCTGTGAACAATAACAGAAAGAGCATCAACTGGTTTTCCGTTTAACAAAATATTCATTTTAACTAAATCAGAAGGTGCATAGCCGGCATCTTCATAATCAAAAGTTGCATATCCAGCACTAGAAGATTTTAATTTATCATAAAAATCAGTGATTATTTCATTTAGTGGAAGTTTATATTTTAAAACAATTCTATTTTCGTCAATATAAGTTAAATCTTTTTGTTGGCCTCTTCTGTCTGTGCAAAGATGTAAAATGTTTCCCAGATAATCTTTTGGCGTAATGATGGTTGCATCAATCATAGGTTCGTAAATTTTATCAATTTTTACGCGATCTGGAAATTTAGAAGGGTTGTCTATTATAACTTCTTCGCCTGTTGTTAATTTTACTTTGTATGGAACTGTTGGTGAAGTTACGATTATTGATAAATCATATTCTTGTTCTAGTCTTTGTTTGAAAACATCTAAATGTAATAAGCCCAAAAATCCACAACGAAAACCAAATCCTAAAGCTTCTGAGCTTTCTTTTTCTACATGCACGCTTGCATCATTCAAAGTTAATTTTTCAATTGCATCTCTAAGGTCATTGTAGGCAGAAGTTTCTGTAGGGTAAATTCCTGCGAAAACCATTGGCTTTGCAGGTTTAAATCCAGGCAAAGCTTTTATAGGTTTTTTACTAAGATAAAGAGTGTCTCCAACCCTTGCTTCTTTAACTGTTTTCATTCCTGCTATAAGATAACCAACTTGCCCTGTGTAAAGAGCATTTGTTTGTTTTGGGTTTGGGTACATGATTCCAATTTCCAAAACTTCATAATTTTGGTCAGTGTGTGCAGCGGTAATTTTGTCACCTTTTTTAATGTGGCCATCAATTATTTCTATTAAACATATAACGCCACGATATTCGTCAAACCAAGAATCAAAAAGCAAGGCTTTTAGAGGTTTTGCACTATCTCCTTTGGGATGAGGAATTTGTTTAACTATTGTATCAAGAAGTTGGTTAATTCCTTCACCACTTTTTGCAGAAGTATAAATTATTTCTTTTTCTTCTACATCAAACATTTTGTGCATTTGTTTTGCTATGCGTTTTGGGTCTGCATTTGCAAGATCAATTTTATTGATGACTGGAATTATGGTTAAGTCCTGTTCAAACGCCAAATAAAAATTTGCAAGTGTTTGAGCCTGAACGCCTTGTGCTGCATCGGTTAGTAAAACTGCTCCTTGGCATGCATAAAGCGACCGTGAAACTTCATAACTAAAATCTACGTGGCCTGGAGTGTCAATTAAATTTAAAAGGTAAATTTCTCCATCAACTTCATAAAATAATGATGCTGTTTGTGCTTTTACTGTAATTCCACGTTCACGTTCAACTTGGAGTTTATCCAAAAATTGTTCTTGTTTTTGACGTGTAGAAATAGTACCAGTCATTTCTAGCATTCTGTCTGCTAGTGTAGATTTGCCATGATCAATGTGGGCAATAATACTAAAGTTCCGAATGTTTTCTGGTTTAAATAATTTTAAATCTATGTCTTTTATATTCATAAGTTACATTTTTTCCGGTTTGCTAATACCAAGTAAATCAAGGCATAATCCAAAATTTAATCTTACAAAAGAAACAAGCATAAGCCTGCATTTTGTAATTTCTAGATTTTTTGCGTCAATAATTCTGTTATGGGCATAGTAGTTGTGGAACTGTTTTGCAATCTCTAAAAGATAGTAAGTGAGTAAGTGGGTTTGATATGTAGTTTTGATAGATTTTAATATTTGTCCCAAAGATAAAATTTTTCTTAAAAGTTTTATTTCACCAACGGCTAAAAGTGTTAGAGTTTTTTCTTCTACTTTTCCTTGCTGTAAATTTTCTACAAAAATTTTTAGCTCTGGAATTTCTTTTGCTTTTTGCAGCAAGCTGTTGGTTCTAACATACGCATACTGTGCATAGTAAACTGGATTTTCATCTGTTTTTTTTAGTGCAGTTTCTAAGTCAAATTCCAAATGTGCTTCTGCTTTTCTGTTTAGATAAAAAAATCTTGCTACATCTTTGCCAACAGCGTCAATTATTTCCCGTAGTGTTGCAAAGTTGCCAGATCGCTTGGACATTCTTGCTGCTACGTCACCTTTTTTGATACTTACAAGTTGGTATAAAATAACATCAAGATCTTCTTGGTTATACCCTATTGCATTCAAGGTTGCTTTTAGTCGTTTTACGTAGCCATGATGGTCTTGGCCTAAAATATCAATTAGTTTTTTATATCCACGGTCAAATTTGTTTTTGTGATATGCAATATCTGCTGCAATGTAGGTTAGACTACCGTCTTTTTTTTGTATTACGCGGTCTTTGTCATCTCCAAACTCGCTAGACTTAAACCAAAGTGCGCCATCTTTTTTGTACGCTAATTTTTTTTCTATCAAAATATCAATAGCTTTTTTTACAGAACCATCTTCATGTAGGGATTTTTCAGAAAACCATTCATTAAAAAATATTCCGTAATCACCAAGGTCGCTTTTTATAAGATTTAAAAGATGTATTTTGGCGTAATCAACAAAAAAACTTTCTGGTTTTTCAATGACTTTTTCGCCATTTTTTTCTATGCAATGTTTTGCAATGTCAATTAAATATGTTCCTTGGTAACTATCTTCTGGTAATTCTACTTTTTGACCTAGTTCTTGTTGACAGCGAATTTTTAGAGATTTGCCAAGTTTTAAGATTTGGTTTCCAGCATCGTTGATATAAAATTCTCTTGTTACATCTTTGCCCAAAAATGAAATAACATTTGCTAGTACATCGCCAATAATTCCACCTCGGCCATGTCCCAAATGAAGCGGCCCGGTTGGGTTTGCGCTAACAAATTCTATTAAATATTTTTTTTCACCATCGCCTGTATCTTCACGGGTTTTAAAACATTCATTTTTTTTAAGCAGAAGTTCACTACAAATTTTTTGCCAAACATTTGAATTTAAATGTAGATTAATAAACCCTGGTCCGGCGATATCAATTGATTTTATATATGTTTTTAGATAGTCATCACAGATTAGTGATTTTTTTAATTTTTCTGCAATTTCTTTTGGGTTTTTTCCTAGAGTTTTGGCAAGAATCATAGCTGCATTACAACTAAGATCTCCATAGCTTTCTTCTTTGTCTATATTTAAAGAAAGATCAAGGTGTTTTAGGCCAAGATCTCCAACTCCAAAAGTTTCTTTGATTGTATTTATAATTTTTTCTTTTAGTAGGCCAATAAAATTCATAACAAATTCCTTTAAATAAAGCCTTTGATAAAAATCTTTTAAAGATTATTATAGCAGTTTTTGCATTTATTTAGAAGGATTGGAAGCTTTGTTATAAATTTAAAAATCCCAATTAATGGAAAGACCAAGAGTGCCGCCTAGCATGTTAGCTTTCCAGGTGTTTCTTCCCAAAAATTGCCAATCGTAAGAAAATACAAATTTAGGAGCTAATAGGGAATTTGTTTGCTCGCGTGCATCAAAACCCAATTGAAAGTGTGCAACGTGCTGGTTCCATGCTTTGAGTCTGTTATCAGAATTAGCCATTACGGCAGTACTGGTTTTGTAGATTGTATCTGCTGCTATTTCTGCTGCAATTAGTGCGCTAAGATAATTATCATCTTTAACGGTAAGGTTAGTACTTTCTCTCCGTGTGAATGAATAACCAGCTCGTAAAAACAAACCTTTAACTAATGGAGTTACTTCTAAATTGATTCCAACTCCCCAAAGTGAACCCGGGTCTTCTTTTACTTGTCCTTTTTCTAGAATGATTAAACCACTTTGGCTTGTGTCTGTGACTAATCTTTTTTGTTTTTGTTGGCTTATAAATGCCATAAATTCTGCGTGAAAACCTAGAGAAATCCATTGTTTGGGACGAACGTTGATACTAAATTCTGTATTAAATCCAATATGGTTGTCATATCCAAGAGGTAGACTTACTACGCGGTTGAGCGGTTGCTTGGGAGCTGTTGGAATAATTACACTAAGTAGTGCATAACCATACAAATCACCCAAAAGATAAAGAGCGTTTTTTGCGTAAGCTTGCCAACCAACACTGACACTAATATCACTTATGTATGTTTTATCAAATACTGTTGTGAGTGGAAGATAATCATTTTCAGTCAAAACATCTGCAAAATAAGTATCTAAAAATGTTTGGAAATCGGAATAGTTTGTTGTGGTAGACATTGTTTGGTCTGTGTAACTTATGTCGTTGATCTTAACAGTACGAATAGGAACATAAACTTTAGCAAAAAAACCATTTACTATGTTTTGTTGCCATTCAAAATCAAATTCTCTTATTTTTGCTTTTCCGTGTAATTCAATTTTACCGTTGTTTCCTGTAAAGCCATAGTTTGGAATATTTCCACCTTCGCGCAGCCAAGTGTATGTTGTTGGTGTTGGAGTGTTTGCTAGTGTTTCTTGGCTTAGTCCAATGTTGTAGCCCATTCTGTTGAAATTAACTAATCCGTAGATATTTAGAATATCGGTTGAATTTTGTTGACCATCAAAACCTTTTTTTGTGCTACCAGCGCTGTAACGTGCGTCAAAAAAAGTATTCCAATCATCTACATCTTTTTTAGGTATTCCTTGTATGAACGTGGAGCGGTAAAAATTTGGAAGGTCTGTTGCTTTGGCGATTGTTGAACATGCACACGCAACGAAAACTATAAAAAAAAGTTTTGATAATCTCTTCATACTCTCTCCGATTTTTTTCAAAATTTTATTTTTTGAATGATTGCTGTTAAATGTATAACAAATATTTTTTATATGGAATATTTTATAAGAATTTTTATGTGCCTTGAATTTAAAAAACTTATTTTTTGGTTGATACTATTCTCTTTTTGCATTTTTATTTTTTTATTTTAAATAGAGTAAATTATTCAAATTTGCAAAAAAGGAAGATTTTTGATTTTTTAGAAAAATAAAATTGAGGCGGTTTTTATAAAAAATAGATGATTTTGTTTAAAAATGGGGTTTTTGTGGGTTTTTTGAATTTTGACCATTTGATAAATATTTTAGCAGGGTTTAAAATGGTAAAAGACGTTTAGAATGCTTGTTATTTAGTATTTTAGGCTTTGAGAAAATAGATAATTTAATGATAGGTTGTTTCATGAAAATATCAAAGAGAATATTAATTATATTCCTTGCAAGTTTGAGCCTTTCAAGTTCTGGTTTGTTTGCAGGTTTAGGGTGTAGTTCTTTGAGAAACCCTACAGAAAGAACATCAATAGATAGTTTGGATGATAGCAGGGTTCTTGCTGTTTCTGCAAATGGCAAAACTATTGTGAAAATTATAGATGGTAGTATTGCAAAAATTTTAAGAAGAGATGATGAAGGTTCGAGTTATCATTTGGTAGAATGTCACAATCAATATTTAACTGAAAGACCTTTTGTTATTTCATTGGATGGCAATGTTATTATTAATCCATTTAAGGCACACTTGAATATTTATAGATGGAAAAATGGTAATTGGGAAAAGTCTTATGAATATTGTGATGCTTCTATTCGTTCTGTTGCAATATCTTCTGATGGTAATTGTGTTCTTGTTGGCTTAGACAGTAACAGTTCAAGGGTGATGGAATGGAATGGTTATTATTGGAGCATTCACCTTATTTGTCATAATGAACCAGTGGCGTCAGTTGCAGTATCTGCTGATGGGGAGGTGTTTATTAGTGGTTCTGAGGATGGAGTGGTAAAAATATTGTGGCACGGTGATACTGGTTGGAGATCAGATATTATTAGAAATGAAGATAAAGTTGATTTTGTTGCAACTTCTTCAGATGGTAATACGTTAGCTGTTGTTGCCAAAAAAAAATTAAAAATAGCCAGGAAAAAAGGTTCTTTTTGGCAGATAGCGTACATTAAAAATTTAAGAGAAAGTGTTAGTTCTGTTGTGGTATCAGAAGATGGAAGTCTCGTTGATTGTTATTCACCTTTAGGAACTAAGATTTTTAGGAAACGTATCGAAGTAGCGTAATAGGAAATAGATAAATAAATGAGAGGTTATTTCATGAAAATATCAAAAAAAATATTAATTATATTCCTTGCAAGTTTTAGCATTGCAAGTTCTGGTTTATTTGCAGCAGATTCTGATTTGGGATCCGATTCAGCTTCTGGATCAGAGACATCTTTTGGCAGTAGCTCAGGAAGTGAATCTGGTTCAGAAGAACTCAGAGATGAGGAAACTTCTGAAGAAACTCCAGCTATATATTGTTCAACAATAGAAGAAGGCGAGAAAACAATTACTTTTATATGTTGCGATGGTGAAGTTGTTGTTCCACTAAAATCTGTTATTAAATCAGAATATATTAGATTTTTAGCTAAATTACGAATAGATATCTCTACAGATCATACAGATGAATATTTAATAGCAGCATATTCAGACGATTCACCAATAGATCTGTCAAGATTTATATCCGTAGAAAGTTTTAAGCGTTTGGTAGATGAATATCTAACACCAATGGCAAACAAAAAAATTACATCAAGTGTAATAAAAGAAAAATTAGAAAAAGAAAATATTAAGACTTTAAAAGAATTTTTCCGTGTTTCAGATAGGTTAACAATACCATTCCCAACAATATATCTAGGAGATTTTAGAGAGTTTTCAGAGGCATGCATTAGCGAACTTATACGAAAATGGATAAACCAAAGAGATGTGAATTCGTTGCAAGAATTTAGTAATTTTTTAGGACATGAATCTGGGACCTATAATTATTTTAGTAAAAATAAACGTGTTGTAAATGCGTTAAGAAAATATGTAGACAGATGGGGTAAAATACGAGTTATAAGCCGTTTTCGAGTAGCCGTTTCAGAAGATGGGTGTACTGTTGTTACTGGATCATGGGATAATACAGCAAAAATACTTACATGGAATAATTCCACTTATAGTTGGGATGAAAAAATTGTAAAACATCATAACTTATTTCTGGATTTTTTAAATAATAGCTGTTGGGGGGGGGGGTTAGTTGCGGTATCAGCAGATGGGTGTACTGTTGTTACTGGATCGCAAAATCGTACAACAAAAATTCTTAGAAAGAATCGTTCTACTTGGGATGAAAAAATCGTAAGACATGGTAGAAGAGTTCGCTCAGTTGCAATATCAGCAGATGGAGGAACTGTTGTTACTGGAGCAACCGATAATACAGCAAAAATACTTAGATGGAATAGTCGTTTTACTCGGCATGATGAACATACTGTACAACATGGCCATTGGGTTACTTCGGTTGCGGTATCATTAGATGGAGGAATCGTTGTTACTGGATCGCAAGATGGTACAGCAAAAATACTTAGATGGAATGGTAGAGATTGGGATGAAGAATATACGGTAAATCATTATGATTATGTTATGTCAGTAGTAATATCAGGAGATAGACGCACTGTTGTCACTGTATCATGCGATAATACAACAAAAATAATTAGATGGGATGGTCATATTTGGCATGAAAATATTGTAAATCATGGACCTAGTGATTGGACAATTTTTGTAGCAAGAGATGGAAGAACTGTTTTTATTGGATTATGCGACAATACAGAAAAAATACTTAGATGGAATGGTAGATATTGGGATGAAGAAATTGTAAAACAAAATAGTCGTCATTCATCTTTTGTTTCAGTATCTTCTGGAGGAACTTATGTTACTGGATCGATAGATGGTACAACAAAAATACTTAGATGGGGTGGTCGTAGTTATTGGGAAAGTATAATACGAGAGACAGGAGGGATTACTTCAGTTGAATTATCACCATATATTGATGTTGCTGAATCTCGAGATGATATATCAAAAATATTTTACAAACAGAGCCTTGACAGTGTTTTTGATGTAATTCTTAGACTTAAATTTCAAAAAAAACTAGTTTATAATTGCTAGTGATCTGTCAGGGAATTATAAAAATCGTATAGATACTATGGCAGTAATTGAATAGATAAATTAATGAGAGGTTATTTCATGAAAATATCAAAAATAATATTAATTATATTCCTTGCAAGTTTTAGCTTTGCAAGTTCAAGTTTGTTTGCAAAAAAATATATTAAACCAGTCGCAGAGTCTGTGCCAAATTTATCACATTTTGGAGGAGATTATATGGTACGTACTTTACCAGACGGAAGGACTGTTTATACAATCATGGGAGATTCTCCTTCTGATGATGTCACTTTACCAGCTGGCGCAGAATCATATTTAAATGATGGCACTTTCATGACACATGGAGATAGAGATATAAGAGGAAGTGCTTTTGCTAGATAAAACTGAAGTATTTTTTAAAAAAATTATTATAAGCCCGGAGAGTTTTCCTGGGCTTATTTTTTTTTCTAGGATCAATGGTTTCTAAAAACTCACTACATTTTTTTGCATAGAGTTTTGGCATAATTTTTATTATTGCTGTATGTCGACCATCTTCTGGTGTCCATGTTTTTTTTATACATCCGTTCCAGTCATTTTTAATGAATGTTTTGTACGATTCAAATGGAACAAAGCGATCATTTTGGGCATGAATAAAAAAAATTGGTGTTTTTATGGTGCGGATAGCAATATAAGGCCTTATTTTTCGCATTTTAAGTCTATACATTTTTTTTGAGATAAATTTTGCTGGCATTCTGTAAATAAAATTATGCATCAGTGGTAGCCTAAAAAATCCGTACATTCTGGTAATTTGATTTCTCAATTTTTCAAAAGGGGACTGAACTATGATTCCGTCAAGCATATGTTTTTGACTTTCGGCAAGGATTAGAGTTACAGCTCCCATAGAAATTCCAAAACCGTATGTGGGTAAAAGGCGTGTTTTTTTATGTTCTCTAAAAAGTTTTACAGCTGTTGTTACTTCATGTACTTCATCTCTTCCAAGTGTTGAATATTGGTTTTCGTGATTTTCACCATGGCGCCTGAAGTCAAAACGAAGGCAATTATATTGAGCAAAAAGCTTTTCTTGGTAAGGAATCATATATTCTTTATTTTTTGCTGCAGGGTGGCAAATGACCACATTTCCCTTTGCATTTGGTACAAGAGTTAAAATTCCATATCGTTCTAGACCGTCAGATGTTTTTAGAATGACTTTTCTTTCTTTTATTTGTTTGAAATATTGTGATTTGCGTTGAGATTTTGTTTTATATTTAAAAGTATTTGAAGCCCAAAGTCTTCCACGTTTGCTGGATTTTTCTATTTTAATTAATTCGTCAAATGGATTTCTTGCCTTGCAAGTTGTGGTAAAACAAAAAAGTATGATAATAAAAAAGAACGTAAAAAAACGTACGGATTCTATTACTAAAAGAGGAATTTTTAGATGATTTGTTCTTTTCATAAACAATATATGTTAAGTTAATTTAAATTTTATTAATTAAAATAGGAATTACTTATAAAATCCCCAAATTTTTGTGAATAAAGTAATGATAAATAAAATTGTTTTAATTTTCAAGAAAGGCTTTATGAAACTGAAAGGAAAGTCAGCAAAAGGTTGCATTTCTATAAGGGGAATTGATTCTAATAAAATATTTACTATTTCTAATGTTTTAACAATTTTGCGAATTTTAACAATTCCATTCATTGCTTACGGGATAATAAAACAAAAATGGGTTTTTGTTTTTGTGCTTTTTGGCCTTTCTGCTTCTACAGACGTGCTAGATGGTTATCTTGCAAGGATTTTCAAAGAGCGAACTGCTTTGGGAGCTATGCTAGATCCACTTGCAGATAAAATTTTTTTGCTGGCAGTTTTTACGGCTTTAGTTTTTTCTCCAGCGGGTTTAGTTTTACCTCTTTGGTTTTTAATTTTTCTTATTTTACGTGAGTTAACAATAGTTGTTGGTGCATTTATTATATTTTGTTGTGGCAAAAAGCTTAGAATTCAGCCAACAAGATGGGGGAAACTAACAACTCTTTTTCAAAGCTTTTTTATTTTTTGGTACATAGTTTGTTCTTTTTTTGGTTGGCTTCCACAAAAGACTTATTTTTTAGTTCTTGTTTTATTAACATGTTTTTCGTTGTTTTCATTGGTTGATTACATTAAAATTGGTTACAAGCAATTAAAAAACAAAACGTGTAAATAATTTAATTTTAGGAAGATAAATGAAAAAAGTATTTATTTTTGTTCTTGGATTTATGATTTTTTCTAGTGTAAGTATTGTTGCAGATGGTAATGATGACCAATCTTGTCTTATAGTTGACGGAGACGTTTTGGTAGAAAATAATCCTGTACAAGAATATGATTTTGTAGAAGTTGGATGGGCGGATGAATTATTTGCAGGTATTTGTTTTTGTCTTTGTGTGCCAATAGCGAAAGCACTTGGTTTATTACAGGGTAAAGATTCCGACGCTTAATTTTAGGGATATAAATGAAAAAAGTGGTTATTTTTATTATGGGGTTGATGATTTTTGCTAGCGTAAATGTAAAAATTTTTGCAGATTATATTCAAGAGGCAGATACAGAAGTTCGACTAATAATGTCTAGAGATACAAGTTTGTCGCGTCCAGAATTAGACCAAGTAGTAGAATATGAGGGTCATCGTTTTTCTGAATATTGTGAAAGTTTATGTTGTTCTTGTTTGACCCCAATTGCGAAACTTTTGAATCTATTGATAAGAGCTGCTAGAAGAGGACAAGATTTTGAGGCGCCAGTTCGTTTGGCTGTGGCAGCCGACTCAGATGGTTGACCGCAACTAAAATAAATTTTTTTAGATCAAAGTGGTTGGTTTTTTTATGCGAAAACTAATTTCTATTTTTTTATTTTTCTTATTAATTTTTTCTAATTTTTGTTTGTTGGCAGAAGATAATTGGTCGCTAAAAGATGTTCGGTTTTTATATCCTGATCCTCCAAGAAAGCTTATTCGGCAAAGTGCTCGACTTTTAGATGGTAGTACCCCTCAAGTTGATATAGCAAGAAGACGAAGAGTAGAGAGTCGCGTTACCGAATGGGTTGGTGCGATGTCTATAGATGATAGCGATGAGCCTGGTGGGTCTGCAAGAGTAGGGGGAAGTGAAACTAGTTATAATTCCTCTGTGAATGAAGTTGCTTTTTCAGATACAGAAGAAGAAGTATATTATACAGATGTAGAGTCGCTTGATATTCCTTCAAATTCTAGTGATTATGCAGAAAGTCGAAGTGGCGGCTATTCTTCTTCTGACGGGAGGGGCGATGATCAATCAGATTGTTCAGTCGAGTCTCTTTATATTCCTGATACGTGCGGTTTTCTTGAAGCCAGAAGTGGTCACTATGGTGATCCAAGAGAGCTAAGAAGATGCGCAAAAAGGACCTCAAAATATACTTCTCTGGATGCAAAAAAACAAATTCATAACGCAGTTGCAACTTTATTGATAATGATGGTTTTGCGTCCAGATATTGCAAAATATGTTAAGGCAAATCCACATGAAGTTGCAGGAAATATTGTAAGATATACCAAAAATAAAAGTGTAGAATCTTTTCACAATTTAGTTGATTTTCTAGGAGAAGTTGCATCTGCTTGTTTGAGCCCAGAAATATATGAATTTGACGTAGCTGCAAAAAAAATTGCAAATAATATTCAGATCAAAAGTAAAAAATGTTGGAATGATTTTTTGGCTTATCTTAAAAATGTTGAATCTTTTTTTACAAATCCCAAAGAAACATTGGAAAAACATAAATTTGAGGTTGGTGTAGTTTTTACGGCAATTTTAGGGTTGTCCGGCGAAGAGTTCTTGCGGCATAAATCACATTTTTTATAAATTTTCTTTACATTATTTTTTAATTTTTTATATGTTAACTAATAATGTTTTTTGTTTTTTTGGGGAGTTTTAGGATATGAATAAAAAATCAATTTTAACTTTTATATTTTCTTTACTGTTAATTTTTAGTTTTACGTCTGCAGTTTCCTATAGAATAAATTATTATAGATTATTTAGGCTTTTGACTTTTTTTGTTAGGGGTGAAGAAACTTATGAGCTTCAACCACTAGCTGGCGTAGTGCCAGCAGTACAAGAAGAAAGCCAAGAAGAAATTGTGGAAAATTTGCAAGCAGAAAGCATGCTTGCGGCACCGCCTCCAACTCCTGTTGATAGACTTTCTTCTGATAATTCTTAAACTTTTTTTGCTTGGGTTTTTCAAAGATTGAGCTGCTAAATTCTCCTAACAATTTTTTTCTTAAATTTTTTATTTAAATTTTTTTCTTTTTTTGTTACGGTTCGTTTTGGGGTTTATGTTGAAAGTTAAAAGGCATAAATTTTAAGGCAACTTATGTATCAATGGAAAATGATTTTGTTGTTGCAAGTTGCGTGTGGTGATATACATATTTTATTAACTGATTCAAGGAGTTTTTATGAATCTAAAGAAAATGTTTTTGCTGTTTTTAGCGACAGCAGTTTTGGGTACAAATTTGTTAGATGCATGGCCTAATCCTAAGCCAGGGACCCCTCCTCAGGCGGCTGGCCAAGGCGATATCGAAGCTATTAGGTCAGAGGTTGTAGCAGCTCCTGTGCAGTTATTTGCTTCTAGGACTCCAGACCAAGGTGAAGTTGACTCCCAAGATGTTACAGTGGTTGGTAGTTCAAGGGTAGCAAAACTATCAAAAATAGGTGCTTTAAGTTTTTCAGTAGATAAAAAAGTTTTAGCTCGTGATGTCATTTCTGCATTTTTGATATTGATGGCAGCGCATCCAGATTACGCTAAACTTGTGTGCACAAAACCAGGCGAAGTAGCTAAAGTGATAGCTAATTTAGTTGGTGATACAAGTACAAAAGTTGTAAATTCATTAACAGTATATTTTACAGATGTAGCAACAGTATTTATGAATCCTAAAACAACATGGAAAAATCATAAGTTTGAAATTGGTGTAGTTGGTGTTGCAGCTGCAATAATGTGTGAAGAGCTTGTAAGACGCAATACAAACTTTTTCCCAAGAGTTGGAAGTGGTCTTTCAAGTGCAGCAACAAGCGTAAAAGATGGCGTTGTAAGTGCAGCAGGAAGTGTTGGTCGCGCAGCACGACGCGCAGGAACAAGAGTAAGAAGAGCGCCAGGAAATGTATGGAATTCAGTTTCCGCTCGTTTTGTATCTGGAACAGGAAATGAAGAAGGTGGTGGAGATGATAACCTTGGAACAGAACCTGGATCAGATGTTGATGGCGGTGAACAAACAGTTGTCGATTCCCACTAAGGTTAAAATCTAAAAATTAGATTTTTCTAGATATTTAGAGGCAAGTTTTTTTAAGCTTGCCTCTTTTTTTGTTGAATTACCATTGAGAAACTGTTATAAATTATTTCGCTTTTTACTTTTAAACTAGGTAAAAAACTATTTATCAAACTTTGAATTTATAATTTTGTGCATTTTATGATTATGGGAAATATGAAAAAAATTTTTATATATTTTTGTTTAATATTTTTTTCTTTTAGTTTTATTTTTACAGGAGATAAAACAAGAGGTCAAAGAAGTGTCGCTCCGCCTAGATTGCGGCCTGTAACTGGAGTTCGGCGGGTTTCTCCCAGACAACAATACCCAGAACGTGTAGTAAGAAGACCTAAATATACCAAATTTTCTGATTTTATAGGAATTTATAGAATATATTGTCAAAGAGTTGGTTCTTCGAATTTTGGAGGTTTTGAAGAATTAGTGAAGAAGGTGGAAATGGATTTTAAGCGTAAATGGAGCGGGAGCGGGTATTCCTTTTATTATAATATTAAACATTTGTTTTTGAGTGAAACTGGACCTAGATTTGGTAATCCTTCTTTGAGATATTTTTATCCTTTCTATGATGAAATAAACTATTCATTATTGAAGTGTAAAGACTTCTTGTCGATTGAATACTCATGTATTGAAGGTTTAGGGATATCTAAAGATAGTGTAGATGAAAAAATGAGTCGCTTGAGCAATATCTCAGATTTGCTTAATAGATTAAAAATTATGATAGATTATTTTTTTTATAATCCTGGTGTTCTAGATGATGGTGGATATTTTCTGCGTAAGAGATTGTTAAAAGAGGAAGTAGAAAATAAAATTTAAGCCGTTTAATTATTATTTTAAATTGATTGTTTGGGGAATTAAAAATTTGAAAAAGTTTTGTGCAATTTTTATTTTAGTAGTTTTTTATTCTAGTTTTATTTTTTCCGGACCGCATTCCAGAAGATGGCGTAGGATTTCTGGGGCTCAAGGAAGAGGTGTTTGTTATGTTATGGCAGAAGGTAGGGAAAGGCGTTTTGGTAAGTCTATTACTTGGAATAATTTTGAACAATTACAAAGAGTTTATAGATATGCGACTCGCGCTTTGTTGAAAAAAGAAGAATTCGATTCGCAGCTTTTTGTTTTTGAAGATTTGCTAGTTATGGTTATTGGGGATTTTAACGATAGTTGGAGCGGTGTGAAATGTTATTCTTATAATGCCTTAAAGAAGAATTATTTAGGTTTTTTTAGTAATAAACCGGGGGAGAGATTAATTATAAATTTTACAGCAGAGTATTGTAAATCTTTTTGTGGCAGGTGTGTTGGTATAGATTGTCAATTAGATAGCGTGTCTTTGTGTTTAGATGATCTGGCAAAAAAAGATAGGCTAGACAAAATAAGAAGATTAAATGATATGCTTTATAAAGCGATTAAAGGAATAGCGAATCTTAAAGGATTTGATTTAGGGTTAGATGTAAGTTCTATAGAGCAAAGATTACAAAACAAAAGCAGGCCTGCAATCAATCAATTTGTATTGTTAGATGGTTATGAAGCTGATAGAGAGGGTGAATATTCGGATTCTTAAGGCAATATTCTAGGAAAAAAGACAAGTACCTGTTATAGTTGTTTCGTTTTTTACTTTTAAATTCAGTGTAATTTTAATTATTTTGGGAATGAGAAATATGAAAAAGTTTTGTGTAGTTTTTCTTTTAGTAGTTTTTTCTTCTAGTTTTGTTTTTGCAGGACAGTGTCGTAGAGGAGGGCGTAGGGTTACTGGGGCTCAAGGAAGAGGTGTTGGTTATGTTAGAGCAGAAGGCATAGCAAAACGTTTTGTTTTGGAGTATTTTAAAAAATTACAAAGTGTTTATACATGCGCTACAAGTTCTTTTGAAGGAAGAGATGGTTTAGTAGAAGCATTTAATGATTTACTAAGTGAGGTTGTTGCGGATTTCAACAAAGGGTGGGGTGTTGAAAAGTTCCATTCTTATCGCCAACTAAAGAAGAAGTTTTTTGATCATTTTGTTGATGAATTAAGTAATTGTTTGGGTGTAATGTACATGATAAATTTTACAGAAAGTTATTGTTTTAGTTTTTTGTGTTGGTGTGTTGCGATAGATGAACAATTAAATGTAGTGTGTTTGGGTTTGGATGACCAGACAAAAATAGGCAGACTAGACAAAATAAGAAGATTAAATGATATGCTTTATAGTGCGATTAAAGGAGTAGTGAATTTTAAAGGGTTTGATTTAGTGTTAGATGTAAGTTCTATAGAGCAAAGATTACAAGACAAAAGAAGGCTTGCAACCAATCAATTTGGATTGTTAGATGGTTATGAATCTGATAGCGATGGTGAATCTTTGGATTTGTGTATTTAAGGCAATATTCTAGGAAAAAAGACAAGAAACTGTTATGGTTGTCTCGTTTTTTACTTTTAAATTCAGTGTAAATTTAATTATTTTGGGAATGAGAAATATGAAAAAGTTTTCTGTAAGATTATTTCTTGTAGTTTTATTTTTAACCAATTCTTCTTTGTTTTCTAATGCTGAAACAAAAAAAGAAGAGCAAGCTACACCTTCTTTTATTGTAAAAAAAACCAAACAAAAAAAAGTTTCAAAAAATCAACTCAAAGAAAATCTTGGTTCTACAATGAAATCGCTTTTAGATGAGTGTGCATTTATCAGCGCAACTGTCGGGGAGATTTTCCAAATTCTAGGCAAAAAAATAAATCTTTTATTTACTAGAAAAAAAAATGTAAAAATTGATTATTCAAAATTATTACAAAATCTTGCTTTGGTAAATGAAAATGCTGGCAGTCCACTAAAAGAGATTGGCATTATTCAACAAATTCTTTCTAATAAAGTGGAGCAACTTGTAGAAAATAAAAGACCTTTTAAAAATGCAACGCGCAGCTTTCTTTCTAATTTATTAGACACAAATCAAAAAACTCTCGAAGATTTTAAGGAAAAAGGTAAATTTTTGACTAATCTTAAAATGCAGTTAAACAATAAAGGGCTTGAATCTACTTTGAATTTAGTTCAAGAAAAATTTAAAACAAAATTAGCTAACATTTCCGCCGCTAGGCTGCAACTTACTTAAGGGATTATGAAAAAGATTTTTATTTCTACAGGCGAACTGTCTGGTGACAAACTTGGTGCTTGGTTTGTAAAAAGACAAAAACAAAAGGGGCAAGACATAGACGTTCATGCTGTTGGAGGAAGCTATTTAGAATCTTGTGGTGTGAAAATATATGAGAGGATAGAAAATCTTGGTTTTGTTGGTATTGTTGAAATTCTAAAACACCTTTCTTTTATCTTTAAATTTTTAAAAAAACTTAGTGATTATATTTTAGAAAATAATTTTGATGAAGTTGTTTTGGTTGATTTTCCAGGTTTTAATTTACTCCTAGCTAAACGACTAAAAAAACAAAATCCAAATTTAAAAATTACTTATCTTTCTCCGCCTCAACTTTGGGTGTGGGGAGCGTGGCGAGTAAAAAAGCTTAGAAAATCTTGTGATGAAGTTATTGTTCTTTATCCTTTTGAGGTTGAGTGGTACAAAAAACGTGGAGTGCATTCTCAGTGGTTGGGGTATCCTTTTTATGATGAGTATGTTTCATCTTTTACTATTTCAAAAAACAAACAAAAACAAATTGCAATTTTGCCGGGCTCGCGCAGTGTTGAGATAAAAAATCTTTTGCCTATTTTTATTGATGTTATTAAAGAATTTCAAAAAAAACACTCAGATGTAAAGTGGGTTTTGCCACTTGCAGAATCGATATCTTTAGATTTACTTAATGAAACTTTTTCTAAGTTTGGCATGCCGGATTGGAAAAACATTATAACTTTAGTTTATGATGAAGAAGAAAAAAAGAAAATTTTATCTGAGTGTGTTTTGGCCATTGCAAAACCTGGTACAGCAACACTCCAACTTGCACTTTTAGGTGTTCCTACAATTATTATTTATAAGTCTTCTTTTATTAATTATTTAATTGCAAGACCATTGATTAGGGTTAAATATATGGGATTGCCAAATTTGCTTTTAGAAAAAGCAGTTTTCCCTGAGTTGCTTCAGGGTGATTGCACTACCAAAAAAATTACGAACAAGTCTTTTGAAATTTATGAAAATTTTATTTCTGGTGATAATGAATACCAAAATACTCTAAATCAGCTTCAACAAATACACGAGCTATTAAAGTTTTAATTCACTATTTGTAATCTTATTAAATTACACAATATAAAAAAAATAACATTTTTAGCCATTTTTGGTGTGTTTTTAGATATTTTAGAATATTAGCCATGGGGGCTTTTGACAGTTTTTTTTTATTAAAGCATTCTGGAAAAGTGCCTGAGGCATATTTAAAATTGTGTGTTGGATGGTTGGCGGGGGCCGACTTTATTTTATTGTTCATTTAGGGGGACAAATATCATGAATAAAAAAAACATTCTTTGTTCTTTAATTGTTTTTTTAAGTTTTAGTTCTTTAAGTTTTGCGGCTTTAACGCCAGAAGTAATTTCTAAAAATAAAGAAATAAGAGCTAAGGTTTTAAAACAAACAAAAGAAGTTAAAAATCTTTTAAAGCGTAAATTGTTTTCACAAGAATCTGCGCTTACGCAAGAAAATATAGATCAAAGCAACACCAATATTGCTGGTGATTTAGCATCTATTAAAAGTATCAAAAAAGCTGTTAAGAAATTAAAAATAAAAAAAGATTCGTTTGATGGTGCTTGTAGATCAAATATCATTTCTTTGGGAAATATTCTTAGATCAAGATTATCTCAGCCACTGATTACTGATGATAGTCGTGGAGATTTACAAGAGAAATTAGATGCCAATTATGGTTTAATACAAAGTGTTAAAACAAGATTTACAACAATTCCATTGTGGATGCGTCCATATGGAAAAGCAAAAATTGGTTTTGTTGCTGTGCCGCTTAGCGCGACAACTATAGTTTTAGCTTTATACACAATTAAGTTTGCAAAAGATGAGCGAACAAAAGCTGCAGCATTAAAACTTTTAGAAGGTTTGAAGTGGAGCAAAAAGCAAATTTATTTTCTTGCAGATGAAATTGCAAAGCTTGGACCGGTTGTCAAAGATGGTGCAATTTCGTTTGGTACAAATTCATTAAAGGTAATGAGGGTACTTTCTTCATTCGCTAAAAATTCATTTGATACTGTAGTTGTTCCTGTTTGGACACATGTCATAAAACCTCCACACGTAAGAAATCCGGCATTAGCTTTTTGCGGTGGTTGTTGGTTTAACCATTGGCGAGAAAATAAATAAAAAATCATTTTATAACCGTCCATTAAAAAACCCTTCAAAAAATTTTATAGTTTTTTGAAGGGTTTTTTTTGTAAAATTTGTCTGATTTCTGTTTTGTGTTAGCATCTAGCTTGTTGTTCGTGTTGTTTTATTTTTGTTACATCAATAAAGAAGGATTATTTTTGATGGCAAGCTATAATCGTGTAATCATCATGGGAAATTTAACTCGCGATCCTGAATATAAACAACTATCTTCTGGTCAAGCTGTGTGTCGTTTAGGTGTTGCATCTAACAGACAATTTAAAAACAGACAAAGTGGCCAAGTTGTTCAGGAAGTGTGTTTTGTTGATGTTGATGTATGGGGAGCGCAAGCAGACAGTTGTCAGCAGTATTTGCAAAAAGGCAGAGCTGTTTTGATTGAAGGTCGTTTAAAATTAGATACTTGGCAAGATAATGAAGGTCAACGCAGAAGCAAACATTCTATTGTTGCAGATCGCGTTACATTCCTTCCGTCGGCTAGTTCTATAAATGATGAAAATCAATTAGGTTCAGTAGACCAAAATGGATCAAATGGTTCTTCACAAAAAGAAGAGCCAAAAACTGAAAGCGTTGCAAGTCCTAAACCAGAGACGGTGCAGGCACCTGCTGAAGAAAAAACATCTTCAACAAATACAGGTGAAGTTGATTTTAAAGATCAAAAACCATTTGAGGATGATTTACCCTTCTAAGGATTAGTTAAAAAAAGGCCGCTTACGAGCGGCCTTTTTTTTAATTCATTATTTCTTGCATTTCTTCTTGTACTTCATCTGACTTTTCCATTGAGAATTCTTTTTGTTTAGCCCATTTTCGTTTTCTTTTTATAGTGTCAAGAATTGCAGTTTTGATTGTATCTTTTGCTTCCAAAATATTAAATTTAGTTAAACCAGATAATTTGTTTAATTGACTTGGTGTGTAAAGAAAGTTAAACGTTCCGCAAAATTTTGCTTTTTGAGGGTTGAAATTTGTGCTGTAGTTAACATTTTTTAATAGAGGTAGATAAATTATCACAGGTGTTTCTGGGTCGTTTTCATCTTTAAATACACTAATAGTTTTTTTCTCTAGATTTGTATAATCTATTTTAGGAAATTTCAAACCATTATTTTTTGCAAATTTTTCTGCACCTTTTAGCGCTGGAGCATTTTTGATAGTTGATGAAGCGTCAAGTGCTATGATAATATCAGTTTTTCGCTCCGCTCTTAGTAGTGGAGGGAATGGTAAATTAAAGGCTATTCCGGCATCAACTAAAGTGAAATCTGTAATATTACTAAAATCTATGTTGCCATATTTTGGAGGGCCTTGTATTCCTCTTAGGAAATTATGGATGCTAGCAGGAGACATTCGTTGTTCTTCTTGTCCAGCGTGCCTAAAAGAAGTTTTAATGGCGGCACGCAAAAGAGGATATTTAATTTTTTTTGTAAACTCATTTAGACCCTCTTTAAAACTAAATGCAAATGCGGAACCAAATATTGCTAAAAAATAACCAAGGCTTTGTTCTGGTGCTTTATCAATTGATTGGCCGTTGTTAAATTTTCTACCAAATGACCAACTAGGAACATATGAATTTAGTTGTGAGCTACCAATTTCATATGGCGTAAATTCAAACCAAATATATGGAGGTCCTACTTCTACGGCTGTATAAATTGGGAAGATCCAGTTTCCATTATTGATTCTTTTTTGAGAGTGAGATAGGCGTATTCTCTCTCTTTTGTTTCCAAAATCACTAAATAGTTTGCTAGCAAGAAATACACCATAGGTATCAACTAACCTAAGTGGTTGTTTAAATATGTACTTAGGCAAAAATACTTGCGATACAACTTTGCTTAAATTATCTAGTGGCCAAGGATCATTTTTTAAATCAACAAGATTGGTTTGTGTTTTTGGAATTAGATTTTCTTTAAACGTTTTAAGATTATTTCCTTGAGCAGTCCAGGGTGCCATCATCCACGTAGAACCGGAAAGGCCTGTAATGTATGTTGCAGAATTAATTAAACCAATTTCTTCTGCGCCCATCAAAAATCCTAACGTGGAAGTCATTGCTCTAAAGCCACCGCCGCTACAACAAAATGATATTGTTACATTTTCATCATTACCTAATTTTATTCCAAGCATATTTTCAATGGCTTTTTTAGTTTTTGTTTTTCTTTGGATTAAGTAATTTTTCTCACCGGTTGCAAGTTCGTTTCCTCTACGAACGGATGCTTTTTTGTTTGAATATTCATGTCTTAAATAAATACTTCGTGTTTGTTCAACTAAAGTTTCAAATGGCTCTATTATTGGTTTAACAAGTTGCCATTCTAAGGTGTTACATGCCTTAAGCATATTATTTTTAGAGTAAATATAAAAAATATTTCCTTTTAGATAACCAACATTTTCTTTTTTTAGGCTTCGATGGGATTGTTTGTCTAATTTGTTTGTAAGATTGCTTTTATCTGTTGTGAAGACAAGTTCGCGGTCATTAAATAGTAATTGCTTTGGTCTTGTAATTTTTATCTTAGAGTTTGCGGCTATTTCTTTTATTGAGCCACTTATTCTTCCTTTATTATTTTTTTCATAATAGATTGCGGCAAAAATGGGAGTTTTAGTTTTATTGTGTACTGTTATTTTATCCGCTTTTATAGTTAGAAATGTTAATGATAAAATTGTTATTAATTTGAGTAACTTTATTTTCATAATTCTCCTTTTATTTTTCGGATAGCAATTTCGAATTTTTAGGTTTATTGAACTATAAATTTGAAAAAGAAGAAAAATCAACATTTTAGAAAATTATTTTGGATAATGACGTTGAATAAGTGCAAAATAAAGTTTTTTTCTGGATAAAAGTCAATTTGAAATATTATTAAGGGCAATAAGGCTTGTTTCTAGACAGTTTTTATATTTTTGTTAAGATAGATTATCCGTTCAAAAAGTTAAATCTTTCTAATATAATTTGGGGCAATAAAAGAGGTTTCCTAGCGATGAATAACGAAAACAAGGTCGTTTTTGAAAAATATGCGATTTTTCAGACAGGTGGAAAACAATATCAAGCTATTCCTGGCAAAACACTTGCTATTGAAAAAATAGAGGGTGAATCTGGAACAGCTTTAGAATTTAAGGAAGTTTTGTTTCGTAAACAGGGTGAAGATAGCATAGAAATTGGGCAACCATTTGTTGATGGTGCAGCAATAAGAGCTAGCATTATAAAACAAACTAAAGATCCTAAAATAATAATTTTTAAGTTTGGAAGAAGAAAAAAAACTAGAACAAAAAAGGGTCACAGACAACCAAAGACTGTGATTCGAATTGAAGAAATTTAAGTTTCTTTTTTAATAAAATCAAAAAACCCAGGTATTTTTACCTGGGTTTTTTTTGTGTGAAATTTAAAAATTTAAAGTCTTACTAATGCTTCAAGTGCGTTATTTTCACCTGCAAAAATAAGTTGATCTGCTTCAAGAATTACATAGTTGTAATCTATAATGACAATCTCTTCTCCCTTTTTTACTCCAAGACAAGATACATGATGTGTTTTTCTTAAGTGTAATTCTTCTATAGTTTTACCTACAAAAACTTCTGGAGCTTCAATTTGTGTTATTGAAAATTTATCGGTTACATTTACAAGATCTACAAAAGGAAAACTTAGGTTGTTAGCTAGTCTAACCCCGCGTTCTTCTTCTGGCGAAACAATTTGGTCAGCTCCAACTAGTTTGAGTATGTTTGCATGAATTTTATTTGTTGCACGTGCAATAACGTGTGGAATATTTAGATGCTTTTTCAGAAGAGCTGTGAGCAAAATTGATTGTGCAAAATCTTCACCCATAGAAACAATAACAGTATCCATTTCATCTATGCCTATTGAGCGTAGAGATTCTTCCTCCGTTACACGCATACAAATTGCTTGTGTAACTTTATCTTTAATTGATTCTATAATTGCCACATTGCTGTCTATGGCTAAAACTTCCATGCCGTTTTCACCAAGTTTTTCTGCAACGCTAAACCCAAAGCGTCCAAGTCCTATAACACAAAATTTCATTTTACCCCTCAAAAAATTAAATTATCCAATCATAATTCTTTCTTCTGGATATTGATAAGTTTGAATTTTTTTAGTTCGTTTTCTAATAGCTAATACAAGAGTTAGAGATCCTATTCTTCCTACAAGCATTGTTGTGATAAGAATTAGTTTACCAATTTTTGTTAGTTGTGGTGTTATTCCAGTAGAAAATCCGCATGTTCCAAATGCAGAAATAGACTCAAAAAGAATTTGCATAAAAGTGAAATCACTTTCAACTATTAATAAAACAAAAGTGGATGCAAAAATCCAAAATGTGGCAAGTGCAATAATTGCCAAAACTTTATAAATTTGGTCATGCGGAATGCTTCTGCCGCCTAATTCAACAGATGACCTGCCTCTCATTATTGAAAAAACAGTTGCTATAAAGATTACAAATGTTGTTATTTTAATTCCACTACCTGTTGATCCTGGAGCAGCTCCAATGAACATGAGTGGAATTAAAAAGAACAGTGTAGAAAGATTTGCAGATGCATAATTGATTGTTTGAAATCCAACACTTCTTGCCGAAAGTGAACAAAACAAAGCATTTGGAACTGTTGTTAAATATGAAATCCCACTAAAAGCATTATGTCTTTCTAGTAGCCAAATAGCTATGCCTCCAAATATTGTGATTGTTATTGTTGAAATCAAAACTATTTTTGTGTGCAAAGATAAACTAAAAAATTTATAAACACCTCTTAGTTTATTGATAAATGATTTTAATATTTTTAACAGATCATACCAAACAACAAAACCTATACTTCCTGCAAACATTAACACAGCAAATCCTGCAAGCATTAATGGTTTTTGGGCATAAGATATTAGGCTGTTGTCATAGAGAGAAAGTCCTGCATTACAAAAAGCTGATACGGAGTGGAAAATTGCAGAAAAGATTGGCTCTTCTCCTCCGGAACATCCTTTAAATTGAAAATAAAGATAAATGGCGCCCAAGATTTCACAAGTTAGTGTGATACTTATTATTAGCAACAAAAAGTATTTTACCTTGCTCCATACTTCAAATTCTAAGATTTTTCCAGCCATAAAACGCGTAGCAATTCCCAGATTTAAAAAAATAGACGCAAAAAAGAATGAAAGGGTCATAAGTCCCAACCCGCCAATTTGAATTAGCGCAAGAATTATGCTTTTACCAAAAAGGGTAAAAGATGACATTTTTACTACGTGTAAACCAGTGACACAGGTAGCAGAAGTTGATGTGAAAAAAATATCAATTAGGCTCATTTCTATTTGTCGTGCCTGAGGTAATGTTAGCAAAAATGTACCTATTCCGATTACAAAAATTATTGATAATAAAAGTATTCGGCCTGGTGAAAAATGAACCGTTTTTATTTTAGACATAAAAAGATCTTTATTTTAAAAGCCAAACAAAAAATATTACTATAACAAAAAACAATACTAGCAATTGGTTAAAGTAGCGGTCAATAAAAAATTTAATTTGTTTTCCCCAAATTCTAATTAAGCCTGCTACTAAAAAGAAACGAGCGCCTCTAGAAAGAAATGAATATGTAATAAATGGAATTATAGGTAGTTTGCAAAATCCTGCAGACAGCGTTACAGCTTTGTATGGAAGAGGACTAAAACCAGCGATTACTACAGCCCAATTTTGGTATAGTTCATATTTAAGGCGAGCGTTTTCAAATACTGATGGTGAAATTATAGTTTTTACAATTTGTGCACCAACGCTATCCCAAAGAAAAGCCCCAATTATATAGCCAAATATTCCACCAAGAACAGAAGCAACAGTTGAAAGTGCTGCAAAGTAAAGAGATTTTTTGGGTTTTTCTATGCAAAAAAGAATTAAAAGCGGGTCAATTGGAACTATAAAAACAGAAGATTCTATGAAGGTTAAAAAAAACAACCAAACCCAGGCGTATGGTGAGTTAACCTTTTTTCCAAACCAATCATATACTTTTCTAAATATTTTCATGATTACTTCAAAATATTTTCTAAGTATTGAGGGATTTGTTCAATAGATATTCTTTCTTGTTTTAAGGTGTCGCGGTTTCTTGCGGTAACCGTTTGGTCTTTTTCGCTTTCAAAATCATATGTAAAGCAAACCGGAGTACCAGCCTCATCTTGTCTGCGGTAAAGTTTCCCAATGGAGCCTGTATTGTCAAATTGAACTTGATAGCCAAGTTTTTTGATATCATTGCAGATTGCTTGCATAGGTTCAGATAATTTTTTACTTAACGGTAAAAATGCAGCTTTGATAGGAGCGACTTTTGGATTAAATTTTAATACAACCCTAGTATTTCCTTCAACTTCTTCTTCACAATATGCGTTACACATAATTGCAAGAAATAAACGGTCTAGTCCAATGGAGCATTCTACGATGTGAGGAACATAAGATTGTTTTGTTTGATCATCATAGACTCCTAACTCTTTACCTGAGAATTTAATATGTTGGGAAAGGTCATAATCAGATCTATTGTGAATTCCTTCAAGTTCCTTCCAGCCAAATGGAAATTCATATTCAATGTCCATTGCTTCTTTGGCGTAGTGAGCAAGCTCGTCTGGTCCATGAGGGTGAGTGCGATATTTTTCAGTGTTTAAACCAATATTTTTATGGAAAAATTTACGACGTTCTAGCCAAGATTTGAAAAAATTATCAGCATCTTCTTTTTTGCAGAAAAATTGCATTTCCATTTGTTCAAATTCGCGCATTCTAAATAAGAATTGTTTTGGTGTAATTTCATTTCTAAAAGCTTTTCCAATTTGTGCAATACCAAATGGGATTTTTACTCTTGTACTAGACATTACATTTTTGAAATTAATGTATATTGCTTGAGCGGTTTCTGGACGAAGGTAGGCAATTGAAGAACTATCTGATAGTGCGCCAACGTTTGTTTTAAACATCATTTGAAATTGTCGGATTTCTGTCCACTTTTTTTTACCGCAACCAGGACAGCTTTTTTCTAAGTTAATTTCATCAGCGCGGTAACGTTTTTTACAGTTAAGGCAGTCAACCATGGGATCGCTAAAATTTTCTATGTGCCCAGATGCTTCCCAGACTATAGATGGTGCAAGAATGGAACCTTCTATGGGTACCACACTTTGTGGGCCGGCCATCATATCTTGCATCCAAAGATTTTTTAAATTTTGCCGTAAAAGAGTTCCGAGTGGGCCAAAATCATAAACACCATTTATTCCACCATAGATTTCTGATGCCTGATAGGCGAAACCTTTTCTTTTACATAGTGCAACAATTTTTTCAAGACTGACCTTGTTTGCCATTGTATTCCTCTTTAAATTACGGCTGTATTTTTGATTTTAAAAAGTTTTTTACAGTATAGCACAGAAGATTGAAATGAAAATAATAGGAATATAAAGGAAAAGATATAAAGAAATTGTTAAAGATTTCACATAAGTTTCAATAATTGATTGTAAAAAATGATAAAAAACAGGGGAAATTGGATGTTTTTGGCTAACCCCCCTTTTTATTTTTGTGAATTTTGTTATAAACTTAGTCTGTATAATGAAAAATAACATTTCTGGGGGATTTGTAACAATAAAATGAATGAATTTTTGTTTTTTTATCATGTTTTAGCTGTTTTTTGTTTTATTTTGGGGGCTTTGCGTTTAGGAAAAAACGCCCTTATCACCATAATTGCTATTCAAGGTGTTTTGGCTAATTTTTTTATTTTTAAACAAATAAAAATTTTTGGTCTCAATGTCACTGCTACAGATGTTTTTGCTGTTGGTGGTATTTTAGCACTAAACCTTTTGGTTGAGTTTTTTGGCAAAGAGATAGCAAAAAAAGCTGTTTGGATAACATTTTTCACTTCAATTTTTTGTTGTGTAATGGGAATTTTTCATATTTTGTATGTGCCTAGTGTTTATGATATTAATCACCAAAATTATGCAGCCATTTTTTCTTTTATGCCTAGAGTTATAATTTCATCATTAATTGTCTATTTTGCGGTTCAGCGTTTTGATGTTTTTTTCTACAGTTTTTTACGGCGAAAATTTAAATGGAAATATCCTACCATTTTAAATGTTTCTTCATTAATGGTCTCACAATTATTAGATACAATTCTTTTTAGCTTTATAGGACTTTATGGAATTGTGGCTAGTCTTAAAGATATAATTTTTATGAGTTTAATTATTAAATTCATTATCATTGTTTTTTCTTCACCTTTTATTTTTGTAGTTTCCAAATTATTCAGAGGTCGGCATAGAATTTGTAGAATCAAAAATTTAGAATCAGAAAAACAATCTTTTAGTAAACTTAAAAACGGAAAATATTTTGAAAACAAATAGCATTTGAAAACAAATAGCATTTGCCAACAAATAACATTAGAAAACAAATAATATGAATGATTTTAAATTCGAAGTTCTTTATAAATCCAAAAAATCTAACGCGCGTGTAGGAAGAATTTATACTCCTCATGGAATCATAGATACTCCTGGTTTCGTGGCTGTTGGAACTAACGCAACTCTTAAAGCTCTTGATAGTAAAATGGTAGATGAAATAGGTTTACAACTTTTGTTTTGTAATACTTACCATTTACTTTTACAGCCGGGGGTTGATGTTGTTGACAATGCTGGCGGTCTTCATAAATTTATGAATCGCAAAAATCCAATCATTACTGACTCTGGTGGATTCCAAGTTTTTAGTTTGGCGTATGGCTCTGTTGCTGATGAGCTAAAAAGTCGTGGAACAAAAAAGCTTGATGGTAGCGTTTTGAAAATATCGGAAGAGGGTGTTCTTTTTCGCTCTTACCGTGATGGTGCAAAAGTTTTACTTACACCAGAAACTTCAATTAAAGCACAAAAAAAACTGGGTGCGGATATTATAATTCCTTTTGATGAACTTCCTCCGTACCATATTAGTACTGAAAAATTAAATGAGTCTTTATTGCGAACGCATCGTTGGGAAAAAAGATCTCTTGATGAGCATTTAAAAAATCCAAATGGTCAGGCAATGTATGCGGTGATTCATGGTGGGGTGGATGAAAAATTAAGATCTGAGAGTTGTAAGTTTTTAACAAATCTTAATTTTGATGGTTTTGCTATTGGTGGAAGTATTGGCAAAAGCCGTGAAGAAATGTTTAAACTTTTAAGATTTGTTGTTCCGCAATTGCCGCAAAACAAACCAAATCATTTGCTTGGAATAGGTGATTTAGTTTCTCTTCAAAATTTAATTCCGCTAGGGATTGATACTTTTGACAGTTCGTATCCCACTCGCGCAGCACGTCATGGCGTTTTGTTTACAAAAAATGGTTTGCTAAGAATTTTAAAAAGTGATAATAAAAATTTATTTAGATCAATTGAAGATGGTTGTGAATGTTTTACATGCAAAAATTATACGCTAGCCTATCTTCAACATTTATTTAAGGCGCATGAAATTTCTTATTTCACTCTTGCAACTATTCATAATTTGCATTTTATGGTGAGATTAATGGAACAGTATCAAAAAGATATTCTTGCTGGAAATATTTAGATATAACAGCCACAATATCTATTTGCCAGATCAATTGCTTCTCTATCTGTTTGTAATGTTAAAATTTGGTTCTTGAATTCGGCTTGTTGGTCTTTGGGCAATTTTTCTAGTAACATATCAGCCGCTATCATTTCAGCTAAGAAATCTGATGATCCAAAATTATATACAAGTCTTTGTGCTTTGTTTATAGCTTTAGTTATATCTTGGGCTATATCTGCTTGAACATTGTTTGAAAAAGCTATTGTTGAAATTAACAATATTAAGAATAAAAACTTTTTAATCATTATTTCTTTCCCCCTAAATTTAGATTATACGTTGTTTTTATAACGGCAATTTTAATTATATCCCAGATGCCTGTCTAGTTTTTTATAAATTTTTCCATGATTTATATGTAACCATAATTAAAATTAAAGGTATAAATGATTCTTTGTTTAAATTTGCTTTTGGTAAAATAAAATTTAAACAAACGGCTAGACCAAGCGTGCTAAGTGTTGCTAATTTTATTCCTTTAATTAACCCTTTTTTTAATATCATCGGGACTATGGTGGAATAAAAACAATACATACATGTTAACAAGATCAGTGGTCCTGCCATAGTGGAAGCTAAAATTAAAATTGGCTCTAAGGTATTTTTTAGCGTTGTATGTATATTTTGTAATTGCTGTTTTAGAGGCTTTTTAGTTGATTTTAAATTTGTAATTTGTTGATCTTTTGTTTTGATTTCTTTTTCTATTTTTAGAAGTTTTTTTTGTAATTCTTTTGGTAAAAACTCTAAAATATTTTGTTTTGCAAGTTCAAGATTTTCGTTTTCTATTGGAATGCAAATTTTGGTGTGAATTTCTTCTTCGCAGATGTGAAAATTAAGTTCACTTGTGGCAAGTAAACATTTGCAGAAATTACAATCTGATGTGCATTTTATTTTTGCATTAAATATTAATGTAAACGCAAGTAGATAAAGTATAAAAATAAATTTACGCATTACCCCTATTTTCTTTTACAAGAATAAACCACTTGTTATTTTTTATTTTTAACTTATAAATTAGCGCGATCATGCTAGTGATTCCAAACGTTAGCGTGCTGCCAATAACAAAATTGGGAACAATATAAAGAAATCCACCAACTGCAATCGTTGATCCTGCTATGGAACCTAGGATGATATTATTTTCTTTTAGAAGTGCTTTTTTTTGTTCTTTAGATAATTTTTTATTTAAGGCTTTTTCTAATTGCCTTGATTGTGTTGGTGAAAGCGCAAGCAAGATCCCCAATAATTTTTGTTGAACATCTTCTTCTAGGGTGATGAAAGTTTTTAAAGCTTTTTTAAATTTTGCATTTGCTATGTTGCAGCAAAAATTTTGGTGAAAGTCGGTGTCTTGCTCAAATACTAGTGGTAAATTTTCTAGAAGGATTTTACATATTTGGCAATCTTCTGGGGCAATAGATTCACTTTTTATGATTTGTGGTAAGAAAATACAAACTAAAAAAAGTAACAATACTGTTTTTTTCATCTTCATCTCTCCTCTAAAAGTGGATATTTTTTAAATCCTACTAATATACATTCTGGTTTTGGCAATATGCCAAATTTGTCTAAAACCATCTGTTGAATTTTTTTTGCAAGTTTTGCTATGTCATCACTTGTTGCATTGTCTGTGGAAACTAACATGTTTACGTGTTTGTGTGAAACTGCGGCGTCACCAACCTTTAATTCTCCTTTAATTCCAAGTTTATCTAGATAGTAGGCAACAGAAGTTATTTTTTTGTTATTAATTTTAAATGGGATTTCATCTGCTGTAAAATTTCTAAAAAAACTACCGCATGTTTTGCTGGTAGGGTAAAGACGTTTTCTTTGACGAATTATTTCGTCACTTTTTCCTTTTGCATAAGCGGCTTTTAATGCTGTTGTTTTTTTTAATTTAAAAGTTGCGTTAATTAGAAAATATTTATGCTCATGCAATTTTGAATAATCATATCCAAATTCAAACCAATCCTTATCAACCGTTTCTATTTGCGTTGTCTCTTTATTTATAATTTGGGCAGAAACCAAAAATTGACTTAAGAATGACTCAATGTAGTGGATGTTAATAAAAACCGAACCTCCAATTGTTCCTGGAATTCCGCTGAATTCTTCTGGCCCCACAAGGTTGTTTTTTAGCGCAAAATCTATTAAATCTTGTATTTTTACACCGGCGTCAGCCGTAATGAGAGAGTTTTTTATTTCTGTTTTTTCTAATTTTGGATTTATTACTAAACCATCAAAGCCTTCATCGCTTATTAAAACATTTGCTCCTTCGCCCAAAATGAATATTTTTAAATTTTGTTTTTGAGCAAAATTTAAGGATTGTTTAAATTCGTTTTTGTTTTTTGGAGAAGAAAAGAATTTGGCTTTGCCGCCAGTTTTAAACCAGTTTTTGTTTTTTAATGATATTGATTTTAAAAAGTTCATTTTTATTTTTTGTTAAAATTTATTTGATTTTGTAAATGTCTTTAGCAAAGTACTTTAATTTGGTTTTCTTATCAATCTAAGTTGAAAAAATAATTGATTTAAAAATTTGTATATAAAAAAGCCTTTCTTTTACACATTATCCTTACATCCGTTCGTCCTGAGGTATTTGCTTTGCAAATAGTCTCGAAGGATTTGAACGGCATAAAAAGCCTTTGTTTTGCAGAAAATACTTTTTTTTTTGCATTATCTTGCTTTTGGAAAAGTTAATTTGTTAGCATTCAAAAGTTAACAAATGAAGAAGTATTTTTTTGTTTTTAAAGGGAGAATGTTTGTGAAGAAATTGTTGAAATTTTTTATTTTGTTAGTTTGTGTTTTTGTTGTAAGCAATTTGAAGTTGAAAGCGGTTAATGGAGAACCGGAAGAAGAATGTTCAATATGCAGCTATAATTTATATTATAAAACTGATGATGCAGGAAATTTACTTAGAGATGCAGAAGATAATTTGATACGAAATGGTTTGTCTGTTATAGAACTTTCTTGTGATCACAAATTTCATGCAAAATGTATTTACCAATGGCTAAAATCAGGGCGTAGCAATGCACAACTGTGTCCTCTTTGTAGAAAGCGTTATGATGATTTTACAGCTATTGAAGAAGTTCCAAGGGAAGAGGTGGTTCAACAAGAGCCTGTAGTTCCACAACAAATTCAACAAGAACCTACAATAGTTCAACAACCACGACCTACAGTAGCTCAACCAACAAGAATAGAAATACAAAATGCAACAATAATCACAACAGGCAGAAACTCAATTAATTGCCAAATATTAACACCACGAGGTTTTGCTGAAGTTAAAACATACTTACAAAATCATCACGAAGTTGTGAAATTGTGCTTAATATTAACTGACAATATAAGACAGGTTCCTGGAGCTTTTTTTATAGGATTAGCTCATTTACAATGGCTTAATTTTGTTGCAACTTTCCAACTCAGATCTTTACCAGCATCTATTTGGACTCTAAGTAATTTAAAAGAGCTTTATCTTTCTGATCACCAATTCACTTCTTTACCACCAGAAATTAGAGGGCTAAGGAGTTTAAGAGAACTTTGGTTTTCTCGTAACCAACTTACTGAATTACCAGCAGAAATTGGGCAGCTAATAGAATTAAAAAGACTTTATCTTAACGGTAACCAACTCACTTCTTTACCACCAGAAATTGGGCTGCTAAGAAGTTTAGAACAGCTTGATCTTGACAATAACCAACTTAGATTTTTACCAGCAAGAATTGGGAGGCTAACTAGTTTAAGAGTACTTCGTCTTGAAAAAAACCGACTCACTTCTTTACCAGCAGAAATTGGACAGCTAAGTAGTTTGAAAATCCTTAGTCTTATAGATAACCAACTTACTTCTTTACCACCAGAAATTGGGCAGCTAAGAAGTTTAGAAAGGCTTGATCTTGACAAAAACCGACTTACTTCTTTCCAACCATCAATTGGGCTGCTAAGAAATTTAGAAGATCTTTTTCTTGATAATAACCATATTATTCCTTGGCCAACAGAATTAATACACCAACTACAAAGACAAAACGAAGACATACGTATTTCAGGAGAAGATTCACAAACACAGGTACCACAGCCAGACGTAGAAATGGGGCAAGCTTCTTTTTTTAAACGCATTGGAAGTAAAATTAAGTTTGCCTTTAGTAGATTGTTTCAAAGAAGTGCATAGAAATTAAAATAATTTTCTGATAAAAAAGAGAGCTGCAAATTTTACAAAATTCGCAGCTCTCTTTTTAATTATTACATTTGATTTTGACAAACATCTTTATTACTTTTTGTAATTAAGAATTAATTGTTATCATAATTAATTAATCTCCATGTTCGAATTCTAAAAACCAAATTTTTTGCGTTCATAAAACCCTTTATGTCTAATCAAAATTCTAATAATTCAGATAAATTATTGACTAACTGTAATCAGCCCTGGTAAAATAAAGATGATGAGATGGAGTGGGGACCGGATCATCCTGGCGGGAATTAGTCAGTAAACATTATTAAATTAGGGGGGCAATCATGAACGCTTTAATTAAATTAATTTGTAAAACAATATTCATTTCAGCTTTTTTTGTTGTTAGTGTTTCAGCAAAAACAAACGAAGTTGATAGAGTTGAGTTTTTTTATAATGGTAAACTTTCAACACAAGCAATGATTTTCCTAGACGATAGCATTAAACCAAATGTTTTTTCATCAACAAATGGTGACATTGTTAGTGTTAAAATCTTTATGCCAAGAACCAAGTTGAACTCTAATGTAAGTTCAAGTAGGTTCTTTTCTCAAATTAATAGTCTTAAACTTTTAAATTATGCATCTATTAATTCAAATTATAAGTTAAAAAATGGGCAAAAGGGTTTACTTATTAGCTTAAAATTTGACCAAGAAAAAGCCTTTGTAAAGTTTGCAAGTATTGATAGTAGAAGATTTCGCTTAGAGGTTTTTTCAAGAGAAGAACTGGTAAAGATTGAAAATAACGTTGATGGTCCAGTATTAATGGCTTTAAATTCTGATGTTATCTCACTGGGCCTCAAAAAAAAAAATATTAACGACTTCAGAATAGTAATAGATCCTGGGCACGGTGGTGATGATTATGGAGCTAAAGCAAATGGTCTTGTTGAAAAAAAAGTCGTTTTAGATGTAGCACTTAGAACCAAATCTTTTTTGGAAAAGAGGGGGTTTAAAGTTTTTCTAACTCGTAGTAGTGACAAATATGTATCTCTTTTAGAAAGATCACAATTAGCTGAAAAGCTCAATGCAGATCTTTTTATTTCTCTTCACGCTAATTCTGCTGGTTCTAATACTAGAGCTGAGGGAATTGAATCTTTTAGGCCAACATCACGAGCACTAGGTATTGGAAAAAATGAAATGGTATTTGGCAAAACACAAGGAACAAAAAATCCGTCAGAAGTTGTACACTCTTTAATGCGTAAAAAAGTAGATTTATCAAATAATTTAGCACAAAGTATTCAAAGTTCATTATTTAATTTGCTACATAAAAATAAGTTAGACATGATAGATAGAGGTGTAAAAAAACAAAGTTTCTTAGTTTTGTTGCGCGGAGAGTTCCCTTCAGTATTAGTTGAGATTGGTTTTTTAACTAATAAAGATGAAGCTAACTTGATAGCAAACAAAAATTACAGAACTATGATTTCCTACGGAATATCAAAGGGTATTTCTAAGTTTGTTAAAAATTTTGACATACTTATTTAATTTAAGATACTTTGTTAGGTGTTGTATTTGTGTATGTTTGTAGTAATTAGAGGGAAGTGTGATGAAAGGCGTAATTAATGGTTTTAGGTATTATTGGGTAACTTTTATTATCAGTGTGTTTTCAACTTTAACCCTGAAGGGGTTGCCTTTTCCTTTTGGTGGCGGCGGCGGAGTAAAAGAATTAAAAGATAAGGCACAAGGAACTCTAACTAGTTTAGATACAACGATATTTTTGGTTAAGATTTTAGTTATTGTTGTACTTGTTGCTGTTATTGTTTGGATTACTTATAAATTGATTAAGTTTTTTAAAAATAGAAAATAACTTTTAACTTATATAAAATTAACTGAATTGAGCCTCAAGCTAAAAATAGCTTGGGGTTTTTTTTTTTTTGCTTTATTTATAAGGCTTATTTTGAAAATTAAATTAAAGTGTTCAAACCTTTGGTATTTATTTGTTAACTTAAATCGCAGTAGTATTTTGGTTTTTAAAAAAGGGAAAAAGATGTGAATAGTTTTAATAAAAACAAGATATTAAATTTAAAAAATTTTTTTATTGTGTTAATTGGTTGTTTTTTGTACGGAACATTAAATCCTTTTATTCCTATTCCGCTGCCAATTCCTGCTGGCTTAGGCCAAGTAAAGGATTTGAAAAAAAAAGCAGCCGAGCTGCTAGGTCACGCAGAATTATCCATAGCTATATTTCAGATAATTTTGATAGTGCTTACTATTATAATTATAGCTTGGTTTACTTTTTTTATTATTAGGTTTTTTAAGAATAAAAAGGTTAGAAAGTTAATAATTTTGCTAGATCGTTTGGATTTAGAACTGATTTTACGACAATCAGCAAAAGAAGTTAACGATGAGCTTTCACTAAAGGAGACTATTTATGTCATTACACAGGCATTTAAAAGCAAATTCTTTGTTCGGCGGGTTGGGGGGAACTATAATAAGAAGATTGCAGTAGGGTTAGAAGCAATAGAAAAGAATTCGCTTGATCTAGAACTTCAAAGAGGTATAGTGGGATCATTAATTAAAATGTTAAAAATTCTTTGAGTTTTATAAGAATTAATTATGTCAGTAAATATTGGAATTTTGGGTTTTGGAGTTGTTGGCAAATCTGTTTTGCACTTTTTAAAAAAAACTATTCCATCACTTTTAAATCAAACAATGTACTTAAATAATACGTTGATAAATCTTCAAGATTCAAGAGTTAGTGTTTGGGACAAGCGCGAGCTTGAAGTTGAAGAAATAAAACAAATTGAAGGTTTGGATGCGTATTACATTGCAACAAAAGAATTAATTTTAGATTTCTTAGAATCAAATGACTATATAGTTGTGAGTCCGGGTTTTGATTTGCGTGAATATAGTGAATTTAAAGACAAATGGATTTGTGAATTAGATTTATTTTCTTCTTTTTTTACCAAGCCAGTTTTAGCCATAACGGGGACTTTGGGTAAAACTACGATTACTAGTTTAATAGGAAATACGGTTAATTTATTGCCGTCTTTTCAAAACAAGAAAGAAGAGAATAAAAAAAAGGCTAGCATTGGCGGAAATATTGGCAACGGAATGCTCAAAATTATAGAAGAGCAAAATGATGTTAGCCTCTCTGTTCTAGAACTTTCTTCTTTCCAACTTGAATACAGCAAAAAGTTTGCAGCTGATATTACTATCTGGACAAATTTTTATCCTAATCATTTGGACTGGCATGCAAATCTTAGTGACTATTTTGAAGCTAAGTGGAATATTTTTAAATACCAAAATTCTAATCAAATATCTATTCTTTCTGTTGATATTTTTAATGTAAACAAAGATCTTGACAGTAAACTTGCTAATCTAAAATCTCAAATTTGTTTTGTAAGTTCTAAGGTTTTAACAAGCAGAGAGTTGAACAGGCTAAGAAAATATAGTAGTACAGTGTTTTTTGCCCGTAACAATTGTTTGTATGTTGCTAGTGCGGTTGGAGATAATTTTATTTCTCAAAAACTTATGGATTTGCAAAAAATTCCAAAAATCAGTTTTGCCCAAAATTGGATTTTTATTTTGAGTGCGCTTTACATGATGGGTAAAGATTTAAAAACAATAGAATCTGTTCAGTTTAGAAAAGAGTTAAATTCTTGTTGGTTAAATGATAATAATAAATCACACCGCATGGAATTTTTTGCGGCATTCAAGGGTTCAGATTTTTATAATGATTCTAAATCAACGGTAGTTCAATCTACAAAACAAGCCTTTTCTAAATTAGATCAAAATGACAGACCTATTATTTTAATTATGGGAGGCCTTGGTAAAGGGGTAGATCGTTCTTATTTTTTAAAAGAGTTGCCACAGAAAAATCTTAAAAGTATTTTGTGTTTTGGAAAAGAAGCAGCAATAATTGGTGGTAATAAAGTTTTTAATTCCCTAGATGAAACAGTTAAAGCTGTAATGGAAGAAATTCAACCTGGTGATCAAGTTTTATTTTCTCCGGGTGGTGCAAGTTTTGACTTGTTTGAAAACTATAAACAAAGAGGGAATATGTTTAAGGAGTTGGTGAAAAAGTATGGAAAATCAGCAGAGCAATCTAAGAACTAATTTAAGAATTTTACTTGTTATAGTTTCAACATTAATTTTAATTGGTCTTGTTTTTATTTATTCTTCTAGTTCTGTTTTTGCGCTAGAAAAATTTGGTTTGGCGCATTTTTTTTTGAAAAAACAAGCATTTCATTTGCTCATAGGAATTGTTGCGTTTTTTGTTTTTGCGGCTGTGCCAGTTTCTTTTTGGAAGCGTAGGGCGCCGTGGCTTTTTTTAGCTTCACTTGCTTTTTCATCACTTACTTTTATTCCACAGTTAAGTATGAGGATTCATGGCTCAAGCAGATGGATAAGTTTATTTGGTTTTAGTATTCAACCCAGTGAAGTTTTAAAGCTTTTTATATTTATTTATCTTGGTTTTTTTCTAGAAAAGAAATATACCAAAATTAAATCTTTCATTTATGGTTATTTACCTTTTTTAGTTGTTTTGTTTTTGTCTTTTATAATTCTTTATAAGCAGCCAGATTTTGGTTCTATTATAACAATCTTTATAACATCATTTATTGTTTTTTTTATTGCAGGTTTTAAACAATCTCATTTGTTTATAACTCTGCTTATGGCTTTACCTCTTGCGGGAGTTGCAATCTTTTTTGTTGCATATCGTTTGCAGAGAATTTTGATATTTCTAAATCCTTGGGCAGACCCACAAGGAAGAGGATATCAAATTATCCAGTCGCTGATTGCTATTGGTTCGGGTGGAATTTGGGGAAAAGGTATTTCGTTCTCAAAGCAGAAGTTTTTCTATTTGCCTATGTTACATACAGATTTTATTTTTTCAATTATAGCTGAAGAGGTTGGATTTGTTGGTTGCAGTTTCATCATAATGCTTTATGTTTTGTTTTGCTATTTTGGTCTTAGAATAGCAATGCAACTTAAAAGCGCATTTGCTTCTTACACAACTATGGGATTTATTATTTTAATTAGTCTTCAAGCAGTTATAAATCTTATGGTTGTTTCTGGTCTTGTCCCAACAAAAGGTCTTGGTTTACCCTTTATCAGTTATGGCGGTAGCGCACTCATAACAAAACTTTGTATGATGGGTTTGATTGCAAATTTTGTTAGAGAACAAAGAAAGAAATAGTTTTTGCAAATTTGAAGCTAAAAAATTTATTTTGATTATGCAATATAAAAGTTGATATCAAGGCCATTCGTGTAACCCTTCGAGACGATTTGCAAGGCAAATCCCTCAGGGCGAACGGCCGGATAGTATTAAATTTTATATAAACGAAAAAAGGATGGGTCTGTGAAAAAATCTATAAATGTTTTTATTTATGTTTTGTTGGGATTTTGTTTTTTTTCCACTAATTTGTTTGCTCATAAATGGCCTTGGGAGAATAAAGTCGAAGCGACAGAAGGTGGCGGGTTGGCTCCTCCTGTAATGAAACGTACGAGTTCTTGTTTACAACTTTCAAGTCCTCAAAAAGTACCACGACCACCATTGGAAAGAAAGGGGTCGTTTCAAAGAGGTTTGCCACCTTTAGAGAGAAAGGGCTCAGTTTTTAATTGGGGCGTAAAAGCCTTGCCAAGCTTGTCAAGGAGGGGGTCTTTTTTGGGTGGGGCTGGCTTAAAGCAAAAGACTACCAAAGATGATGAAATACAAAAAGATACTTGCGAGGAAGGTGAAGTTTATTCTTGTATCTTTGCGTTGCCATGTGATAATTGTCACAGATATTGTAATAATGGTGGTTTGTATAGTGGGGAAAAATGTCAATTTGCAGGAGATTTAGAAGATTTTGGTTCTCTTCCTTGTGACTGTAGTACTCCTTGTCCACATAAGGAATTTTTTTGTTCAACTGGCGGAAAGAAAAAAGGTAAAGGTTGTAAATATGCCAAACTTGAAGTTTTTACAAGAGAGGATGAGCGTCCTTCTGGTCCTTCCGCGGAACCTGAACCTGAACCAGATTTAACAGCCGACTTAGAGGATTCTGTTCAAAGTTGTTTTGCTTGTAAAAAAAGGCTTCCTTGTCAAAATAAATTGCGCTTTTGTTCTGATGGTGGAAAGTTCAAAGGACAAGAGTGTGAATATGCTAGGCAAGTGTTTCAAGGTGACAATGTTTTTCATGTTTGTGATTATGAAAAGTTTTGTAGAAATAAAGAAAAAGGGCCTTACTGTACTAGCGACGGAGTTTTGAACTATAAAACATGTAAGAAAAAAGGAGAAGCTGTAGAATTTAGAGCTATTCAGCAACTACCAGAAGCAGGTTGTAGATTATTAGATACTTTACGGATTTTAAGAGATATTACTTTAGATACAGAAGCTAGTTCCGGAGCAGAAGGTTTATCAAGAGATGATTTAGTAGAATCTTTGGCATCACGAGAACAAGCTGCCGCAGAATTTGCAAAATTACAAGAAGATTTAGGTAGAAATATTGATGAAGTACAAGCATCAATAACAGATTTAGACATAGAAGAATCCCGCGGCTTAAAAAAGTTAGTCAAAAAATTAAGACATTTACCCGTTAGAAGAATCAAAAAATATGACAAAAGGTTTGAGGGGAATACTTTTTTAAAACCTCAATATGTTATTCCAACTGCAACATTCGTTGCAACAAAAGTAGCGCACAAGCAATTAACAAATCGGCGAGATTTTTTATCTGAAGATAATGGAAAAAATATTGCAAAACTAACAGAAGGAAGTGCGCGATTGGTGACAGTTTTTTGTCAAAGTTTAATTGGTTTAAAATTGGATTGGCTAAGTTCTGCCTTTATGGCGATTTGGAAGTGTGTGACCCATTCCGAATTTATTGTTGAAAAAGGTGTTAAAAATCTTGTGTTATATGACAAATATGAACATCAATTTAAAAAAGCATTTATTTTTCTTTTCAGAGATGTTTTTAAAGATGAAGGTGTTTTAAATTTGCCACCGAGTTTTAGTTTAAAAAAAGATGTTCCATTTTTAATAGATTTGATTTATCCACTTTACCAATTTTGGTATTTGTCGGGTTCTATGCTGCCGCAACTGCGTGAATATTTAGCCTACAATTTTGCACGCCATACCATTAAAACTTACTTAATTTCAAAAAATAATAATGCGCTGGTCGTTGATAAAAAAACAAATTTCACTGAGTTTGTTTCCACGTTAGATTTTTTAATACAAGCAACAAGGCTTCCAGTTGTTAATGCCAATCTAACGGCAAAAGATAAAAAATTGGCATCAGAGTTTTTGAGACGCGGAGATATTGCTGGAGCAATAGATGTAGTTTTTGATATTAGATTTGGCGTAAAGGCAGTAGCTTCATATTCTATAATGTGCTAGGCAAAAGAAAGTTTAAGACAAGTTGATTTGATGCTTTATGGTAAACATTATGTTATGAAAGATTATTTGGCCGGCTTTATTTCAATGGAAGAACTTGCAACATACATGCAAAGCGTTGATGATATTTTAATTGCTTACCAAGAAGATGTTGCTGAAAAAAAATCAAAACTTAGAGAAACCAAGAAACAAAAGCATTAATTGCAAACACAAGTTGTTACGGCCATTCGTGTAACCCTTCGAGACGATTTGCAAGGCAAATCCCTCAGGGCGAACGGCCGGGTAGAATAAACTGATATTTGAAGTAAAAAGTTTTTATTTATTGTTCTTGTTGCTACAAGCCAATAGTTTTGGTTGATATTTAGTGTATCAAAAAGAGAAGCCGTTCAAATCCTTCGAGACGATTTGTAAAACAAATCCCTCAGGACGAACGGCCGGAGTACATTAATTCAAATTTAATACCAAGTTCCGATGTTATATTAAAAAGTATGCAAATTTTTCTAAAAACAAAAAGTCTGTAATTTTCATGCATAGTTAACACCGAAATCTTGAAGGACCAAATCGCACAAACTATATCAAATCTCGTCCATGGAAAAGTTTCCATAATGCAAACATAATATTTTATATGCAATAATTTTATTTTATCAATATCAAGTTACTATTCCGGCCGTTCGTCCTGAGGGATTTATGAGTACATTTTATGTGCGAGTAAATTGTCTCGAAGGATTTGAACGGCTGCCAATTAAAAGATTTTTATTAAATTTTTGAATTTTCATGGTATCCTACTTTGAATTGTAAAAAAAATATTTCTTTGAAGGGTTTTGTCCATGAAAAAAATTGTAAGTTTTCTAGTTTTGATTTCTTTATCAAGCTTATCTTTAGTTCAAAGTTTGTATGGTGCAGGTGGGGGAGAAGAAGGTGGTGACGGATATCAGAGATTGCCACATAGTGTTTTGCTTGATGAGGCAAGAAGGCTTGACGATGCTGCAAACAAACGACGCGATTTATATAGGGATTTATCTTTGACGGAAGAAGAAACCAGAAGACGCGAACGCTTGGCAGAATCTAGTTGGTTAGGAATGAGACCTGTTTATCATGTAAGTGATGGATGGAGGAATACAAGAAGAAGATTTTCTGCATTTCGTAGTGATCTAGCAGGTTTTAACATTTCACAACCGAATACATTTTTACAACCAAAAGCTTTAATTCCTACGGCTGCCTATCTTGGAGTAAACTTAGGCGCTGCAGCTTACAAAAGACTTGGGGATCAATTTAGTGATGAAGAATTACTATTTGACCAAAGAACAAAAAAAGTAGCAAGTTTTGTAGGATCTGGAACACGCATGTTAACCATATTTACACAATGTTTAGGCCGCGGTGGATTTTCAAAACTAAATTCAGCTTTTATAGCTTCTGTTAATTGTTTGGCACATAGAGATTTGCCGCTAGAGGCTAGCATCAAAGAGTTTTTTGTTCATGGTGATGAGGGTCTTGGATTTAAAACGGCTTGGATTTTTTTAGTAAGATCTACTTTTTGTGATAAAAAAGTTTTAAAATTTCTTACAAATTTTGGTCCAAAACATATTCCATTTCTTATTGATTTAATTTATCCACTTTTCCAAGTTTGGTCTTTGTCTGGGCACATGATGCCAGAAACCAAAGATTATTTAAAATATAATTTCACACGTTATCTAATTAAAAATTCTTCAAAAAATTATATCAAAGAACATAGCGCAACCGGAAAAGTTGAAGTGAGTGCTATTGTTAAAATTGTTGATGTTTTAACCCAAGGGGCTGGTTTGCAGACAAGGGATGACAAGCTTGCAGAAGCGCATATTAACAAAGCTACTTTGCTTTTAGCTATTGGAAATATTGATGCTGCAGTAGATTTGATTTTTGATGCACTTGCTGGACGGCAAGCAAAATCATCTTATATCATCATGCGTTTTGCAAAAGATCATTTGCGTAAATTAAATTTGGAACTTGATGATAACAAATATGTTGTAAAAGTTGGTTCAAGGTTTGAGCGAATAGAAGATGTTGTGGCATATATGAATAAAGTGAAAAAAGAATTGCTGCAATACACGGATGATCTTGATGACAAAAAAACATTATTTGAATTAGAAAAAGAATTAAGCAAAGTTACAAGCACAGCTGTATAAGTTTTTGAAAAAATGAATTCTTAAACAGAAACTAGGGTTATATTAAGCTTTTTTGCTAATTTTACAAACTCATCTTTGTCTGCGATAAATGTTTGAGAGGATTGCCAAGCGATAGCTGCAACCTCTCCTTTTTTTATGGATTTAAGTGAATTAGTTCCTAGAGTTGGAAGATCATATTTTTTATTTTGATTTAGACATGCGGCTTTGCAAATTACTATATTTTTTTTTGCTAAATCTATGCCACGTTTAACACATTCATCTGTTCCTTCAATTGCTTCAACTGAGATAATCATTCCATCTTTTATTACAACCGTTTGTCCAATTTCAGATTCCGATATTTTTTTAGCAAGATTCATTCCCATCTCTATGTTTTTTTTTATGTTATCTGTTATCTTGCCACTCAAAACACCTGGTTCTACAAAGAGGGATTTTAAAACATCACTTTGTTTTAAAACTTCAATATTGTTTTTTTTGAATATTTTTAAAATTTCTTCCATTATTGTTTTGTCATTTTTACAAAAAGTGGAAGCTAAGAATTTTATAGAAAACCAGTCGAGCTTAACTTTTTTAAAGATATTTCTTTTATCTACTTTTCCAATTAATAAAACATGTGTTGTTTTTTTTTCTTTAAGAAGTTCTAAGATTTTTCCGGCTTTGTAGACCTTTTGTGTGATAATGTTTTTTGTTACTTTTCGAATATCTTCAAAATTGTCTTGCGGAAATAGCGATATAACAAAAAAATCTTTTTGTTTTGACTTTAAGCTTTTGCAAGCTTCAATAGGGAGTTTGCCTGTACCTGCAATGATTGCGATCATATTTATGAGTTAATTAATAAGTTTTCAAGTTCAAGTGCTAATTCTAAAGCTTTCATATCTTGCTTAGTGTTTCTTGCTTTTTTACCGGTTTTGATTGATTTAATAAAATGATCTACTTCTATTTTTAGAGGATTTTCTTTATAAACAAAAAGACGTTGAATATTTCCTTCTTGCTTATATTTCATTTGTTTAGATCCAACTTTAACACTGTCTGTTGTTTGGCTGTGGATGTAAATGTCTTGCGTGCTAAAGTCAAGTTGAATAAAAGAGTCTTTTTGATGGACGCTCATCATTCTTTTTTTTATTTGAGCTACGCGGCTAGAAACAATATTTGCAAGAACACCATTTTTGAAGCGCAATTGAACTACTGCAATATCACCTGTTTTAGTTTTGATTTTGCTGCCAATCATGTTCATTTCTTCAACCGGCGAGTTAACAAGGTCTAATATAATATCAAGATCATGAATCATTAAATCAAGAGTTACAGAATCATTTTGTACGCGTGAAGAAAAAGGTCCTATTCTTTGGCTTTCTATTAGATATGGTTTGTTGACTATTTTTTTTAATTCTTGAACGGCCCCGTTAAAACGTTCGATATGGCCAACATGCAGTGAAAGGTTATTTTTTTTTGCTATATCGAATAGTTCTTCAGCTTCTTTTAAATTTTTGGTAAGTGGTTTTTCTAGCAAAACATGTTTGCCATGTATTAGACAATCTTTAGCAATTTTATAATGTAGTTTGGTAGGTACCGCAATGATAACTGCATCGACTTTGTCAATCCAGTCTTTATAATTATTAGATTTTTGAATTTTTGGTAATTTTACTTGAGATAAGTTTTTAGCGACTGTATCTGCTACACCGATTAATTTTACATTTGGAAGCATTTGTGAGACTGAGTAGTGAAAGTTTCCCATATGCCCCAAGCCTATTATACCAAGCTTAACCATGTGTTTTTGTTTTCCCTAAATTTAATTATTTAATATTTTCTTTATAACAAAAAACTCTTCTACTAACTCCGCGCTCGCTGTTTTTTATGAATTCAATAAATTCTAAAACATGCTTATTGCCACCCCAATCATCAAGATTATCTTTTGCTAATTTTATAATGTTATTGAGTAAAATTTTGTCTTGAAAAAAAAGTTTGGTTACATGTTTTAGAGAATCAATATCCTTTTTTAAAAACCCAGCCCTTTTTAGTGCGATTAAATTTAATCCAGAAAAACGTGCTGGTTGGCCAGTGAGAGAGCAAAATGGTGGAATATCTTGTCTTGTTCCGCTGAACGGAGTTAGACAACTAAATTTTCCAATTTTACAAAATTGATGAAGTGCGCAGTTTGCCATTACCATTACATTTTTTTCTATGTGTACGTGACCTGCAAGATTAACATTATTTATGATGGTTACATTGTCTTCTAAAATTACATCATGTGCGAAATGTGTGAAATTCATTAGGTAGCAATTGTTTCCAATTTTTGTTTTCCCACCAATTTTTTTAGAAGAATGAATATTGACGAATTCTTTGATTTCACAATTTTTGCCTATTTCAATAGAGCCTAAATTTTTTTGAGCTGATGTATCATTTGCTGGAATGCCTATTGAGGCGTGTGAAAAAATACGAGTATTGCAACCGATTTTAGTATTACCGATTATAATACAAAAAGGACCAACTTTTACATTTTCTTCAAGGGTAACATTAGGTCCGATAATTGATGACGGATGAACATAGGTTTCTTTTGAGCAAAAAAGTTTTTCTTCTAACTCGGAATTTATAGTTTGAAAAAATTGTTTTCGCTCTGGTGTAAAATTTTTATCTATCACAAACTTTAACTCTTTTGGACAAAAAAAATTTGGCTGGGGTGGGAGGATTCGAACCTCCGCATGACGGTACCAAAAACCGCTGCCTTACCACTTGGCTACACCCCAGCAACTTTTTAAAATTCATTTAAGACGAACTCATTAAACTATTATATTCTTCTATTACTTTTTCTTCTATCATTTTGCGTGTTTCAGCGTTTAGTGGATGTACAATGTCTTTAAATGTGCCATCCTTTTTTCTTCTTGAAGGCATAGAAACAAACATGCCTTTATCGCTCTCGATAATTTTTAAATCTCTTATTATAAAACAATTGTCAAAGACCATGGTTGCGTAAGCTTTTAATCTACCTTCTTTTGCTGGATATATTTTTATTTCAGTGATCTCCATTGCAACATCTCCGGAAGTGTATTGGACGTTTAACCCGTTACCTTGCATACTCAAACTTTTTTTAGTTTTAAGTGGTTTCCAATGTAAATAGTAATAGTTGTTTTGTCAACTTCCTTAATTAATTATTTTCTGGGCTACACGTAATTTTGATGAGCGTGAAGAAAAATTAGATTGAATTTCCTGTTCGCTTGCTAAGATAGGTTTTTTTGTTAAAATTTCCAGCTGATTTGTATTTGATTTAAAGAAATTTTTTACAATGCGGTCTTCTAGAGAATGAAAGCTTATACAAAGCAAGCGACCATCTTTTTTTAAAAAATTTAGAGTTGCGGGCAGAAAAAGTTTAATACTATCTAATTCTTTGTTTACATAAATTCTAAGAGCTTGAAATATCTTAGTTGCAGGGTTTAATAATCTTTTATGTTTTTCTGTTTTCCATACGGTTTTTTTTACAATTTCGACAAGTTGATATGTCGTGTGGATTTTTGTATGTTTTCGCTCTTCTACAATAGCTTTGGCTATTTTTCTAGAATGTTTTTCTTCTCCAAATGTAAAGAATATTTGAGTTAATTCTTTTTCGCTATATTTGTTGACAATAAAGCTGGCGTCAAAATAACTGTGTGCTTTTGACATGCGCATGTCTAGTGGAGTGTCTTTTTGAAAAGAGAAGCCATCTTTTTGGTGTATTTGCATTTGCGAAGTTCCAAAGTCTGCAAGAATTCCGTCTACTTTAGAAATTTTTTCTTTTTTTAATAATTTATATAAAGAAGAAAAGTTTCCCCATAAAGCCTTAAAGCGATCTCCGTATTGTTCTTTAAGTTTTGGAGCGTATTGGTCTATTGAGCTTTTGTCTAAGTCTATAGCTATAACTTTGCAATTTTTTTCATGTTTTAGTATTGCTTCACTGTGTCCGCCGCTACCAAAAGTTGCATCAATATAAATTTCGCCAGGCTTTGGATTAATATATTGTATTACCTCATCAACGAGAACACTTTTGTGCTTTTTGTTTGAAGATGCAGAAGAAAGTAGATTTTTTTCTTTTTTATTTATCATTTTCATAACTTTTTAGATTTTTTATCTAATGATTTATAAAGTTTTTATTGTTTAAATTATAGTGTTTTTGGCATATTAAACAAAAGTGGCCAAGATTCGGCCACTTTTGTTTAATAAAAGGAGTATGTGAATTTTTATAATGTTATTTTTTCTCTGTTTTAATTGTGTATTCAATGACTGGATAATCATCTTCAAACCCAGTAAGTAATCCATATCTTTTAGGCATTAAAATGATTTTTTGTTGATGAATCTTGTCTAAAATACCAAGATTTACTTTATTGGCTGGTTTTAGTGTTTCAAAAGTTGAGTCTTCTGCGTCTTGTTTCTTATCTTTTTGGAATAGTCCCAAGTATCCCCTTATTGCTTTGCGGTCGTAATCACTTGCATACGTATCAAGTTCAATTGTTACTGTTTCTCCGTTTTTAACATACAAGATTTCATCTTTATCAAAGGCCCATTGTGGTTGCCCAAACTCTCTTAAGTATGAAAATAGCACTATATATAAATCTTGCCCTGTTTTGTTTGTAAGAGGGAAGTTTAGTGACGTTGTTTTTTGTTTTGTTCCATTTAGTGGTTGTATGTAAAAATATAGATAGTCGCCCTCGACGCCATATTTTTCAAGGCCTAAAATGATTTTCTTGTTTTTGAGTTTTATTAGACGGTCTAAGTCAATTTTATTATCTTCATCAAGAAGCTCATAAATAGATTCTTCTGCATCATCTTGGTCTTCAAAAACACCCAAATAAGCATATATATTATTAACATCTTCTTGTTTAGGGGTAAAATTTATGTCTATAGTTCTTAATTGATCATTTTTTATTTTGTAAATCTTGGACTTTCTCCAGCCCCATCGAACTCCTGTAGATATTTGAGCGTAATAAAAACAAGCAACATAGACTGTGCGGCCAGTTGTGTTTTCAACAATAAAATCCAAATCTCTAACATTAAATTTTTGTGCTTTGTATGCCTTAATATCTTCTTTTGTTATTTGAGGAATTTTATAACAACTAGAAAGGGCACTTAAAGCTGCTATGAAAGTAATAAATAGAATTTTGTGTTGAAATGATTTTTGAGAGTTTGAATTTTGCATTATCTCTCCTTGGTTTTAAAAATTAGATTTTTAGTTTGATTCATTGTAGCAAAAATAAATCTCAGATAAAAATAGATTAGTTATTTGTTTAAAGATTGTTCTATATTACGTATTTTTTGCGTTAAATTTAAATCTTTTTCATATATGTTTTCTATTTTTGTTATTGAATGCAACACAGTTGTGTGGTCTCTTCCGCCCATAAATTTACCCATTGCCTGAAGTGAGTTTACCGTTAGTTTTTTCATTAAATAAAAGGCTATTTGGCGTGCAAACGCTAAATCTTTGTTTCGTTTCTTAGATTTCAGGTCAACAATTGAAATTCCTTGATTTCTTGAGACTTCTTTTGCAACTGTTTCAATGGAAATACTTTTGTTTTCTTTGGTACTAAATTGATGCAATATTTGTTTTGCAAGATCTAGAGAAATTGATTGGGATGTTAATGAAGATACGGCTGATATTCTAATTAAATATCCTTCAAGCTCTCGTATGTTGGTGGCTGGTTTTGATGCAATAAATCTTATAACTTCATCATTTAAAGCTATTTGGTGTGAAATTGCTTTCTTTTTTAGTATTGCCATTTTTGTTTCTAGTGTTGGCATGTGAATGTCTGCGACTAGACCGCTTTGAAGTCTTGATTGGATTCTGCTTTGGAGCCCTGTTATGTTTTTTGGTAGTGTGTCGCTGGTAAAAATTACTTGTTTTTGTTGTCGTTGAAGAAGGTCAAATATATGGAAAAATGTTTCCTGGGTTTGTTCTTTTCTAGAAAAAAACTGTATATCATCTAACAGTAATACATTTATTTTTAAATATTTCTCTCTAAATTGTTGTGTGCGGTCTAGGCGTATAGAGTTAATGAAATTATGTATAAATTGATCTGATGTTTCATAACGAACTCTTGTTAGTTCATTTCTACGTTTCATTTCATTTCCTATTGCGTGCATAAGGTGTGTTTTTCCTAGACCTGTTCCACCATAAATAAACAGAGGATTGTATGCCTTGCCTGGGTTTTGAGCTACTGCAAATGCTGCTGCGTGCGCAAGTGAATTATTTGGTCCTACAACATATGAGTCAAAAGTAAATTTTTCATTAAGTTTAGATAATGAATTTGTTTTACTTGCAAATCGTGGAACAGGAAATTTTGAAGGCGTAGCTAGTGGTAACTTTTTAATATTGTGTAAGTTTTGATTTTCTTTATTTACTTGATTAAATGAAGTTACAAGTATTTGTTTTTGAAGAGGGGCGGCTGGAATTAGGCTTTTTGTTGAGGTGTTATCTTTATAGTTAAAAAATAATTTTATATTTTCTGTGTGCAATAGCCGGCTTAAGTTTGTTTTTATAATTGTAGAATAATGTTGTTTTACCCATTTACTGACAAATTGGTTGGGCATCTGTAGAAAAACAGTTCTTGTTTCTTGGTCCCATCGGTCTAGTTTTACAGCCTTAAACCATGTTTCTACAACTTGGCTGCCAAATTCTTCTTTTATAATTTTTAAGAATTCTTCCCAAATAAGTTGGACTTGCACAGAAAAAACCTTTGTTTTTTAGTTTTAAAATATAAACTTATAGCTTGTTAACTTTAATTTTGCAGAAAAAGTTTTTATCTTTACGAATTATAACAGAGCAATTTGTCTATGAATATTAAAAATTTGGGCTATTTGTTTTTGACACTAAATATTATTACTTTTTTGGGGTGCCAGAAAAAGGCAGAAAAAAATACAGCACTTGCTTCAAATTATTACAAACTTTCGATTTTGGAGCTTGAAGATGATGAAGAATTTGAGCAAGCTGCTAAAAGATCAATTAATTATTTAGATGAAGCCATTAAGCATGATCCAAAGGGTTCTTATTTAGCAACAAAAGCTACTTTGTTATTTAGGCTTTGTAATTTTGAGCAAGCTAAGCAGCTTTTTAAGAAATCGCTGAAGTCTGTCTTAAGTCCTAAGTTGAAGTGTGAAGTTTTAAATAATTATGCTTGTTTGCTGGCGCAAATTGGGGAAATTGATGCTGCAATGAAGATTTTTTGTGCTTTAGAAAAAGATAAAGACTATCTTACTCCAGAGGTTGCGCTATTTAATCAGGCAAAAATATTTACAACGCAGAAAAAATATCGCTTAGCTAAGGGTAAATTGATGGATGCAGTGCGCTTGGCTCCTGATTATTTAGATTCACATTTTTATCTAGCTATTGTTTCAGGGTATTATTTAAAAGATATAACTCTTGCCAAAAAAGAAGTCCAAGCCGTTTTATATCTTGAACCGGCTCACAAAGGAGCCCTCGGTTTGGAAAAATATCTTAATTCTAGCGGTTAAAACTCTTTAAAAACAGATAAATTTAATATAAAAAATATTAATTATTGATTTTCTTATACATATTTTTTTAAAATAAAATACAAGAATGGGTTGGTGGGGAAAGCTCAAAATGATGTAAATTTTTTAAGGAGAGTTGTGAATATCTTTAATTCTTGCAAGATTTTTGGTCTATTTGTTTCATTTTTAATATTTAATGGTCTTTATTCATATATTCCATCTTCAATTTCTATGTTTGAACATTCTTCTCGCCAAGAATTTGAGCCATTAAGTGATGGTAGTGACAGTTATGTTTTAAAAATTTGTGGTATGAAGCAATTTAATAGTGAGGTTTTAAATTGTAAAAACGCAGTTGTCGTTAAGTTTTTCAGAAGAGATTCAACCATTATTGACAGGGTTCGACGGTCTTATCAAGAATTAGCAAAAAACCTAAAAGGAAATATTAAATTTGTTTCCGTAGATATAGAAGAAAACAAAGATTTACTTCAACAATTTAGTATGTCTTTTTTAACTTTAATAACAAAAGATCCAAATTTAGAAAAAGCTAATCCCAAGTTATATAATCATTTAGTGAAAATATTTAAATATATGATTGTTGCACAAAAAGATGAATTGGATGTTATTCCTTTTGTGTTCTTTTTTAAAGATTCAAACATGATAATTCCTAAACGTTTTAATTTTGAAAAAAAACGTGCTTTGCAAGAAGACATAGAAGAACAACTTTTAGGCGAAGAAGAAAAAAACACAACTTCAATTTGTATGAGAGATGGTCGTTTTTTAAAAATTAATAATAAGTTTTTTGCCTTAAAAGAAGAACAAAATACATTTTGGAAGAAGTTGGAAAAAACGGGAAAACGAATAAAAAATTGGTTTGCGAAGTTGTGATGCTAAATTATTTAAATAAAATCATTGCATTTAAATTTTTTATTTTTTAAAACTTTGTATTGTTGATTGTTTTTATAAATTATAAGGAGGAGGTTGATGTTTATATTTCTAGTTAAGTTTTTGATTTTTGTTAGCGGTTGTGGTGCCCTAAATCTAGGGCTTATAGCATTTTTTCAAGTTGATCTTGTAAAAAGATTTTCGAATTGTTTTAAAGTAACTAATTTAGATAAGATTCTTTATGGTTTTATAGCTTTTGCGGGTTTGTTTTCCATATTGTTTCTTTTTGTTGCCAGGTAATTGTTGTTTTTATTTTTAAAGGAGAGTTGGTAGATGTTAATTAATAAAAAAAGATGTCTAAGCCTAGTTTTGGCTTTTTGTTTATTTTCATATCCAGTTGCACAGTTGGCAAACGTGACAGCGGAAGAAAACAGAAAAGCAGAATTAGAGAAATTCAAAAGTCAGTTTAAATTTAATTTTAGTGGGGATTATAATAAAGAACTTTTAGGGATGTCTGTTTCTCTTTATAGTAAAGATGTAATTGATCCAGAGACAGGTAAGAAAAAACTTCTTGCAACACTAAAAGCTAATTATAATTTTGGTTTTGTTGGGGCTGGGGACCCACAAAAAGCATTTCCTTCAAGAATGAAAGCGGTTTTGCTTCTAGAAGATTTGGTTGTCGCTGGACACCGTATCCCTCCAGTTGATGGTATAATTCTTATAAGAGAAAATTTAAAGAAAATGGGGAAGAGTGGGAAATCCCTATTAAAGCTTGTTGATGGAGTGTTGGAATTACACCCAGAATCTATATTTTTGTTAAAATATGTTTCTTTGTTGTCTACTGTTGCCAAAAACGTTAAGAAAAGACCAAGCGCTTTTCCTAATAAAAATGATATATTTCCTGAACTGATTAAATTATTAAGTAGATTGGTTATATCACCGCAGATGGAACCAGGGATTGACGGTAAATTTTTAGGTCCTAATGGTAAGCCAGTTGCAAGTGAAAATGATGCCGCTAGAATTGGTAGCATTGATGGTATATTAAATATGCTTCCAGATGTAATAAAAAAACAAATACTACTAGTTAAAGTTCCAAATTTGTTTGATAAAGAAGAATATCCAGGCAAAAAAATATTTTTAATTACATTTATTAACAATAGAATAAAAGATATTAAAGAAGTTGCTTTTAGGCCTTTTGAGTATGATGCTAATTATACAAATGAATGGAAGCAAAAAGATTCATCTAAGAAACTTTTACCACCTTACAGAGCTTTGCTTTTATATACTGCAATTTTTAAACGTTTTCTTGCAGATTATAACAAAGCATTTCAGTATTTTAGGAATAATAAAAATACAATTCTTGAAACAATGGTGCCAGATGAAGCCAGAAGGGCACAAATAGAAAGTGATTGGAAGAAGTATATGATTGCAGGGAAAGCTGCCAGCGTTGCTTCGCAAAACTTTAACAAAAATAAAAATGCTGCAAATTGGGATGCTTTTCTTGAGGCAAAGGCAAAATTCTTAAAAGCTAAATATGCTTTAGCTCCATTTATTATAGAAAAAGTTTCATTTCCTAGAGTTATAGACAAAAATGGCACATTACTAAAAGCGGAAACATTGCAAAGTTTCTTGGCGCGTGAGCTTATTCCTGTAATTAAAAGGACTCCTGGTTTTAATACAAAAGTAAAACCATTTTTAGATACTTTGCTTCTTTCTGTTGAGCCTACAGGCTCCATAACAATGGACATGCTTTTAGGCGATGCAGAAATACCTTCTCCTCCTCCTCCAGTAGAGTCAAATGATTCTGAAGAATTTGTTGCTGTGTTTGAGTGGGATGAATTCGAAGACATGTAAAAGATAAATATTTTTTACTTTTTTAACAGGGAAGATGTAGCAGTCTTCCCTGTTTTTTTATGTATTTGTTAAAATTGTTTATTTTTTACTAAAAGTTTTTTTATCATTTTTATTAAGTTGAATTCATGGTTTTTTATGGGGTGTAGTTATGAAGAAGTATTGTTTAATATTGTTTTTTGCAACGGTTTTTCTTAGTAAAGGTTTTTTTGCCGAATCTAATCAAGTTGATGATAAAAATATCTCAGAAAATAAGCAAAATACGCTAACAAATGATTCAAAAGTATTGTCATCAGAAAATGGCGATCCTATAAAAATCTTTTTTGATGAGCTTTTGCGAGGTCTTAAAAAGAAGGCTGATTCTATAAATGATTTGTTTAAAAACTTAAAAACATATTTAGGAAAGAATAGTTATTTAGATTCGCAAAAAGTTTCTATTTTAAGTAATCAAGGGGATGGTTTAGTTATTGATCGTGGTTATGTGGGCGCTGGTAATATTGTAGAACCTTTTTATGGTCTTGAGCCGCAAGTGGTTATTACCGGAGTGTCTGAAGATTGGCTTCCTGTTGTAAAAAGTGCAATTCCAGAAGTTTCAGGGTTTACACCAGCTCAAGAATGGTTATTGGATTTGTTTCTTCTTTTTATAGATAAAAAAAATGATAAAGTTTCAAAGTCTGATTTTATCATACAGTTTAATTTATTGATTATTAGACTAGTTAATACGCCTAAATATGATTCTTTTTCTAAGGTTTTAGATGATATTTCACCAAAATTTAAAAAACTCCTTCAGTCTATAAAAATTGATAATAAAAAGGCGGTAGATTTTTTGGATGAATACTATATAAAATTTAAAAACTTAGCCGCACGTCATCTTCGTTTGATGTTAGTTGATGGCAAATTTGTGGATGATCCAGAATATGTTCCAAGTAATGAAATATTAAGCGGACCACAAGCAAATGAATTGTTGCTTGCTATTTTTATTAAGGCACTTACATATTACTATCAATTAAAGTTTAGGTATGAGCAGACAGATAAAGGAAAAGCGGCAGCAGAAAAATTAAAGAAAAGCCTAGAAGCTGTTTCTAAATTACCTAAAAAGAAACAATTAAAAAAAAGAATTGATGCTTTAGTGAAATATAACTCAAAGCTTACAGGTATGGATAAATTTGCAGATAAATTTTTGTTGGTTGAAATTGCACGTTTCTTGTATAGAAGTCCATCATATAAAAACAAGATTGCAAGTTTTCTAAAGCCAATTTTAAGTGCGATAGGGATGAAGTTAGATAAAATATTAATTACACTTGGAGGCAAAGAGTCGATCCCTGAAGCTCCGGTTGATGCTGAACCCATAAATATGCCGGAAATAGATTTTGAGTTTTAGACTAATTGCTTGCTTAAGGCAGTTGCCTCTTTGATTCCTCCACCAATTTTACCGTAAGCTATGCCAGAAGCAAAAAGCGCAACAGCGGTTGCAATAGTATTTTCAGCTATATTTTCCCAAGATTCATTTGTAAAATTGTCTTTCCAAAAAGTACCTGCTTTATTTGTAAATTCTTTAAAATTAAAAGCAACATTAAGTCCGGCAAGAGATCCTGCAGCCACCAAACATGTAATTATATGCGCTAATTTTTATTTTCTTGATTTTGATATTTGATAAGTTTTGCTTCTAAACCCGTTAAATTTACAGAATTTTTAATTACCTCGTATTTATGTGCAAGTTCTATGATTAATTCAGTGGCTATTTTATTTTTAGCATCGCATAACATTTCTGTAATAAAATCTAACTCATTTTTATTGGCAGTCTTTGCGATTTTTCTAATGACTCCAATACCAATTTCATCTCCAAGAACAATTAAATTGGTTGCGGCCCAAATTTGATGTTCGCGATCAGAATTTTCAAGTACTTTTTTTAATTCTGGAATTATTTTTTTACATTTTAATTGAACTAAAATATCTGCAAGAAAAAGCTTATTATCCAAGTCTTGATTTTCCTCATAGAAAATGTTAATTAAATCTTCTTTCTCATGTTTTGATTTTGACGCATATTTAAATATTTCCTCTTGCCATCCTTCAACTTCTTCGCCCATTGTAGCACTTTTAACATCTCCATATATTCCTCTAACTAAAGACATGATTTTTCCCTCTTATTTATTATTGAATCCACGAAAGAAATGCGAAGTGGATTATTTGTATTCTAAATTTAAATATCCAGTATTTAGCATATTTTCTAGTGAATCTTGATCTACTCGAAGATGATAAATAATTCTGTTATTTTCTTTTGTTGGTTCTTTATCAAAAACTATTTTTGAATAGCCCAATCTAAAAAGATACAAAAGTTCCTTGATAATTTGCTGATTTGTATAGAGCGTAGATCCGTTATATTTAGCCTTTGTAATTTCATCAATAAAACTAATTGTAAAAAAAGATGGTTGATTCAATTGATCTAATAAAATCTTTAAATAGTTTTTAATAATTTTTATACAAATTTTTGTTTTAGATTTGGATAAACGTGATTGTAATTCAAATGACTTTGAGCCCATTTTTTTATATCTAATCCAAAGATGTGGCAATACAAGATTTTCTTTAATCCAGTTTAATAAATTCTTTTTGCTGATATTTTTTTCCTTAATAATAAAAGATGGATTTGATATTTTGTATTTATTTACAATTTCATTTTTTATAGCGCTTAGCCATTTTTTATTCATAGCAATATTCATTTTAGTAAATATTTCATTATTTAAATTCCAATTTTAAAAAACCATTTTCTACTAAATTATGTATATCCAATTCACTATAAGAAAGTTGATATACAATTTTATTATCTTGATTAGGTTGTTTATCATAAAAGATACGCGTATATCCTTTTTGTATTGTCCAGAAAACTTCTGGCCACATGTTTTTTTTATCTAGAAAAGTTTTATTGTGTTTGTAATAAACCTTATTGGGCCAATGTTTTTTTTCTAAAAAATTTAAAGTTTTTCCAACAAGCTCATTACAAATTTTATTTGAAGAATCGGGGAAAAAATCTTTTAGTTCAAATGTGGTATCTTTAATTTTTCTATACTTAACCCATTTTTTTTCAAAACTGATTTTATTAATCATCCATTGAATAAGATATTCTTTGGAGTTTATAGCGTTTTTATAGTCATATATTATAAAATTAATATTTTTTAAGTTATATTTTTTTTCTATTTCTGCTTCAATATATTCAAGCCATTCTTGTCCAAATGTATATTCTTCCACTTTTATCCTATGTTTTTTTAACTTTGTTCAAAGATTGAAATTTTCCTACATATTTTCCTAATTTTTCAATTAGACTATTTTTTGTAGGAATTAAATGCAAATTATAAAACCTTTCATATATTGGTTCTCCAGTAGGCATATATCCCTTTAATTTATGTATCTCTATATTATAATATTTAATATTTCCTTGTCCTTTATACTTTCCTCCTAAAGGGTGCGAATCTTTTCTAAATATAATCTTATTACCATCCTCTATTACAGTTTCAACTTGATGATCTATCCCCTTTGTTCTTTTTGCTTTTGATAAAAGTTTCTTCAGATATGTTAAAATCTTCTTTTCTTTAAAGGGTTTTGTAATTTTTGCTTGCCCTAAACCTTTTCTTGTTTTAGCAACATTTTGAATCGTTTTACTTATCGATTTTGTGCTTTTTAAAATTTCCGGATTATCTTTTATAAACTCAGTTGCAGCAATAAAAGGCGAAACACCAGTTTCAGTAGCAGCTTGAAGAACTTTTACATTTGATTTAAAGATTGTTGTAATTGGAGTTAAGAATTTTTGTGATTGCTTACTGATGCCACTAAAAGCAGCCGCAACTTTAGCTTCATTTCTTACAACATACATTAATTGCTTGCTTAAAGCGGTTGCCTCTTTGATTCCTCCGCCAATTTTACCGTAAGCTATGCCAGAAGCAAAAAGTGCAACAGCGGTTGCAATAGTATTTTCAGCTATATTTTCCCAAGATTCGTTTGTAAAATTGTCTTTCCAAAAAGTACCTGCTTTATTTGTAAATTCTTTAAAATTAAAAGCAACATTAAGTCCGGCAAGAGATCCTGCAGTAACCAAACATGTAATCGGGAAAAACACACTGAGTGTCAAAATCCCGGCATCAACTAATACAGCAAGAGGCTGATCAATAATTTTATTGCCATAATCTTTAACGCCATCAATGATTTTTGCGCCACCCTTAACTAGGCCACGCCCAACAATTTTGCCTGTTTTTGTGATGGCATCACTACTTATGATAATTGCATCGTTAGCTATAATCAATCCGCGTATAGCAATATCGCCGGCTTGACATAGTGTCTCGTAACTTATGTCAATTACATTATCAACAAAAGGTATATATTTTTTGCCCAAATTCAGTAGGGCAGATGCGAATCGTGAAAATGAATGAGCAAAATTATATTGTTTATTTATATTGTTAACACGTGCCAAGTCTGCAGAACGATAAATTATTTTTGAAATGCCAACCATGTGAAAGTTGTCAAAATATATTTAATCAGTTGCTTTGGCATAAATTACAATGCCCTTGTCTTTGTTTAATAGGACGCAACAAAATCCCCACATTATAAATTGAGTAAAATAACCACCTTCTAGGCTTTCTAATTTAAATATTTTTTTAGAAGGTATCTTTATATATTTTTTTACTATTAACCAAAAATCATTAACTAAATTTTGGGACAAATCCTGTGATGTTTATTTAAGAACTTCTGGGGGGATAAATTCCCAAAGACTTTTACCTTTATAGCCTATAAACTTATTGATTTTATTATAAAAAAATTCCCAATTTGTATGAATAATCTTATCTTTATCATTTATGTATTGGGATACATCATAAAAAATATCTTTCATATTTTTTATCGTAAAATTTGTATCGTTTTCTTTAAATTCAAATAAACGGGCTTCTATTTCAACTTCGTAGTTACACCTTGCTAGCAAGGTGGTTAAACGTTGGAACTCATAAGATATATCTCTTATTGAATCTTTGTTTATAATCATACGAAACATTTGTTTTATACTTAAAAGTAAAAGTTTATTTTTTGTACTGTGCTAATTTTTCTTCAAAATATTTTTTATCAATTAGCTTATTAAGTTTTTTATATTTGTTGGCTAATTCTAAAGCTAATTTAATGGAGGTTAAATTGTTTGCTCTTCCGATAACTTCTAAAAGCCAATATAAATCGTTTTCATCAACTTTATTAACTAAATCCTTCAATACAGTTACCGCAAATACATCTTCCAATTTCAACAAATTTCCAGCAGCCCAAATTTTATCTGTAAGATCTTCTCCTTCTTTAGTAACTTTAATTAAAAAGTCTTTTACTTTATCATAACCTAAATCAATAAGCACATCAGACAAAAACAGTTTTTCAAATTCATCTTCTAGTTTGTTAAACAATTCTATTAAGTTTTTGAATTCAATAGGATCTTTTTCTGCAATCTTTTTTATTTCTTTTAGGCATTCATCTGTGATATCACTATCCTGTGTGTCAGGGCCTGAATAAGTTTCAAATAATTCTTCTATTTTATTTTTTCTAATCATTAAAACTCCTTATTGGTTCCATGTAGGAAAAGATGATATTATTTTATTTTTTTTAACTAAGTAAACTCTGATTTTTATACCTGTTTTTGTAATTCCTTCAAATTTTGTTTTTGAAATACAATTTTTAGGATTAGAAATTATTTCTTGTGTTTATTTTAAAATATCCTTAGGCGTATAATTTGATGGCCATAAAGTTTTAACCCCCAAAATCTTTTTACCTTCTTTTGTAAACGCATATAATTATTGTTTTAGGAAGTCTTAAAAAATCAGAATCAGTTTCTTTTGTGTCAATTTCTATAGTTTCTTTTATTTTATCTAATTTAAATTTTCCAAACTTTGTATTTGCTTTTGTTAAATTTCTTCCTCTTTTGTCTATATATTTTTCTCCTGGGTAATCGAATTCAAAATCATAGAATACATAAAACTTATTTTATGATTTTTTTGTTATTTTTACATTCATATTAGTACGTTATAATAGATATTTCTGGATTAAAAATAGGTTTAAAAAGATGTTCTGTTAAAGATTCTTTGAAAATTTAATTATCCTGAGGCATATTCAACTACATTAGGATAAAAACCTTCTTTTTTGCATTGTCTTATTTTTATAAGACATTTAATTAATGTTCGTTTGTTATCCCAAAAATATTTATCTGTTTGATCTTTGATTATTTCAATTGCTTCTTCACATGGGTCAGCAATTGTTTTATCAAATTTAAATAAACCAATTTTGTTTTCTAATTTGTTTAATTTTCTACCTTTTTTGTCTATATATTCTCCTGTATAGACATTTTGTTTAAATTTATACCATACAAAATGTTCATTTTCTTTTTGTTTATACATCATTATATGCATTGTGTTCCTTTGTGTTTTATCAATTACTAGGTGGAAACCATTTCCTTTTTAGCCAAGTTTTATTATGAGCGGTGTCATAATTTGTTTTAAAAATCCTTTCAAATTTTGACTCAAAATATTCATGCTTTAGCAAATCAAGATCATTTTTAACAAAATCTCCTTTGATTAACCTATCCCAAGCAGAAGCAATTTCAGCATCAGGATCAAACCTACAAATTCTTTCACGAAGTACATGCTTATCATAAAACAAATGATCTTTTATTCTTTTAATTTTATACTCAGATAGTCCAGTATTTTTAGCAATTTCTCGTACATCGGTTTTATTTGCTCTAATTCTTTGATATTCTTTAGGGGCCCAAATTTCTTCTGCATTTATTTCATCTAATGGTTTTACACGTCTGGCTCCGGTTTCTAATTTTTTATTTCTTTTTTTCTTAAATTTTCTAATAAAAGTTTTTATTTTTCCAGAATTACCTTTGCCCAAGGTTTTTGTTTGCTCTAAGCCATTTCTTGTTTTAGCAACTTTTTGAATGGTTTTACTTACCGATTTTGTGCCTCTTAAAATTTCCGGATTATCTTTTATAAACTCGGTTGCAGCAATAAAAGGTGAAACGCCAGTTTCACTAGCAGCTTGGAGAACTTTTGCATTTGATCTAAAGATTGTTGTAATTGGAGTTAAGAATTTTTGTGATTGCTTGCTGATTCCACTAAAAGCAGCTGCAACTTTAGCTTCATTTCTTATAACATACATTAATTGTTTGCTTAAGGCAGTTGCTTCTTTGATTCCTCCACCAATTTTACCATAAGCTATACCAGAAGCAAAAAGAGCAACAGCGGTTGCAATAGAATTTTCAGCTATATTTTCCCAAGATTCGTTTGTAAAATTGTCTTTCCAAAAAGTACCTGCTTTATTTGTAAATTCTTTAAAATTAAAAGCAACATTAAGTCCGGCAAGAGATCCTGCAGTAACCAAACATGTAATCGGGAAAAACACACTGAGTGTCAAAATCCCGGCATCAACTAATACAGCAAGAGGCTGATCAATAATTTTATTGCCATAATCTTTAACGCCATCAATGATTTTTGCGCCACCCTTAACTAGGCCACGCCCAACAATTTTTCCTGTTTTTGTGATGGCATCACTACTTATGATAATTGCATCGTTAGCTATAATCAATCCGCGTATAGCAATATCGCCGGCTTGACATAGTGTCTCGTAACTTATGTCAATTACATTATCAACTAAATACATATTTAGTAGGCCAAGTTTTAGTAGAGCAGACGCGAATTGTGAAAATAAATGTGCATAACCATATTGTTTGTTTACATTGTTGACGCGTGCCAAATCTGCAGAGCGGTAAATAATTTTTGAGATGCCAACCATGTGAAAGTTATCAAAATAGGTATTGTTTAGTTTTGAAGTATTGTTAACAGTTTCAACTAAATCTGCATGCAATTGATGTTGCGCCGGGTTTCCATCTAAATTTGCAAAGTTTTCTGTTGCAATCTCAAGATCACCTAAAAATATTTTTGAATGATCATTTAAAACATATTTTTTTGTTTCAATATTATTTGGGTTAAGAAGAGTTTGGTTGATTGCTTGTTTATGTTTGTTGTGCCATTTATAGGCATTAGCATCACCGTTTTGTAGATTTCTTGTTGCAGCTTTGGAAAAAGCTTTTTCTAGGTTTGCAAGCTCTAAAGTTTCACTGTCATTTTGTTGGTTTTTAAATTGTTTTGAATCTAAGGCACAATTTTCTACTTGAGATATTTCTTTAGAGTTTTCATAGTCTTCTTGAAGTTGAGAAAAATTTTCATCAACCTTTTCTTCTGTATTTTCTAGCTCTTCTTTGAATTTTTTTCTTTTTTCTAAAATTTCTTTGTATTCTTGTCTTTCTTGTTCCAGTCGTTCTTTTTCTAATTTTCTTTCATTTTCAATCTCATCTGCTTTATCTTTTACAATTTTGGAGGCTTCACTAATTATTTCTTTAATAGGCATAAGTGCTTTTTGTACATTGATACTGCCTATTCCCGTCGTATTTTTTATTTCAGAAGCTATTATTTGAGAAATTTCATTTAGAAAGTCATCATCATCGCCAACAATTATTTTTGCAGTAAACAAAACATTTTTAGTAACATCTTGTTTATATTTATGTTCCCATCGACTTTCGCAACTTTCATCTAAAGGTAAAATTTGTTTTTTGAAATCATGTAAATTAATACAAGATAAAATGATAACTTTGCTTAAGTCAGTAGAAGCTTTTGATAGTGCATCAAGGTAGTTTAGTGTTAAATTTTTGTGTTTAATGCGTGGATAATTATTTAAATTTTCAGGTTTAATTGTAGAATCTTGCAAAAGTAAATTTTCAGTTTCTTCGTTATGGACAAATGTTAACAAATAATCAGACGCCGGACATTCGCTCAATGTGGAATTTTTACAACCGGAGGGATAATATTCAACACTTTTGGCAAGAAGAACGGAGTAGTGTGTTCCTACCTTAAGAACAGCTATGCAAAAATCAGAAATAGCAAATCCTTTTTCTAATTGATTTTCTTCTCCAAATTTATGAGCAATATTTGTTGATCTATAAATAAAACTACAAACATTAGAGACAGCAGAGTCAAATCCATAAAACTGTTTTAAATTGGCTGTTTCATTTATTGTTCCAACTAATTCGCTAATCAAAAGATGTTGTGATAGATTTCCAGAATAATTTTGATATTTTTTAGAATTTATTTGAGCGTTGTTTAAATCAGAAATTGCAGCATTGCTTAAAGTATATTCTTTTGGGGTTATTTTAGGGTTTTCGCTTGTTAAGAGAATGGCTTCTGCGCGATATTTAAACTTTTCCGAATTAGTATGTGAATTTTTTTTGAATGTTAATTTTTCTTTTTCAATAAATGTTTTATGCCAATTCTTACTTTTTTCTTTTGCTTGTTCTACTTTTTCTGCTGCATTTAAAGATTCACGCCTTAGTCTTGGGGCTTCTATTTCCAAAATGAAATATCTAAAATCTGTTTGTCCTATAGGCCATAGAACTTTTTTATAAGCCTTTTTGTTGGCTTTACATTCTCTTTCCAATTGAAAAACATGTTGAGAATATGAATGTGAATAATATTTTTGTAAAAACTGACGAAAACTACGATGTTTGTAAAGTTCATGTTTTTTTATCAAATTCCAACTATCTTTTATGTCGCCATCGCTCAGGCCACGTACTTTTACATATCCATTATAAATTTGTTCAGTTGTCAGCTTAGAAATAGATCTTTCTAGAATTCTTTCAGTTAAAATAAGTTTTGGTTTTGTTTTATTAGTGTTATTAATTTGTCTTGGTTCAGGATCAGGGCGATCATCTATAGACATAGGCTCGCTATCTCTGTCAAAAACATCTAAACCATAAGGATCATTATCTGAGGAATTGTTATTTGAATAATCATTATCTTGGCATTCTTGAAAAGGTTCGTTACTAACTATGTAACATGCATTGTTGTTGCTAAAACAAATACTTGCTTCAGCATCAAAATATGGTTTAGAAAAGGGATGTAAAGAAAAAACAAATATTATGAATAAAAGATTTTTAAGTGAACGTTTCATTGAATAGTTTCCTTGTCTGCGCCTAGAAATAGCCGGGCTAAGAAACTATCTCAATTGTGTTTTTTCACGATTGACCAAAAATGTAACATGAAAATAATATAAAATCACGAAGTGTTTGGAATTCAAAAATTTTTTGAATTTATGAGAAAGCCTATTTTTTACCTAAAGTAATATATTATTTACATCTGGAGAGAAAAACTTAGCTTGCCCGCTTTTTCTTTTTTATTTACATTAAGACGTATTGAAGTTTTATAAAAAAAAGGATTTAAAAATATGTTTGTGCCTAAAAATTTAAAATATTTTGTTTTTATTTGGTTAACTTCTTTATCTGGTTGCGGTTTAGATGAAGTTAAAGATTTTTTTGGAAAGGAAAAAAAGCCAATGATTAATATCGATATTCAAAACAAAGAGCAAGCAATAAACTTATTTCCAAAAAGTGTTAGTGAAATCCAAGAGGGGGTAGCGCAGGCAATAGAGTTGGCGCAAAAGAATCTAGACGAAATCAAAAATATTGAAGATGAAAAGAGAAATTTTGAAAATACTGCGCGTGCTTTAGATATAGCCTTAGAGAAATTTTCTGCTATTTCTTCTCCCGTTAATATTCTTCAAATGGTAACAACAGATGATAAAGTGCGAGAGGCTTGCAGTGAGGCAATAACACAGTTAGATAATTTTGCCGTTGATATTCTTTTGGACGTTGAACTGTATAAAGCATTTAAAAATTACGTTGATATAAATTCCAAAAAAGAAGATTTAAATGATGAACAAAAATATTATTTAGTTGAGTCCATAAAAGATTTTGAGCGTAGTGGGTTAAATTTGCCTTCAGAGGAACTTGAAGAAGTAAAAAAACTAAAAAAACAAATTGCTAAATTATCATTAGATTTTTCAACAAATATAGCAAAAGATCAAAGCAAAATTGAAGTTGGTTGTGATGAGCTGGCTGGCTTAAATGAAGAATTTATTAGCAATTTAAAAAAGAGCGATGAAGGTAAATTTATTTTAGGTTGCGATTACCCAACATATTTTGAGGTTACGCAAAATTGTAGTGTAGAGTCTACGCGTAAAGCATTGTATCTAATTATGAATCGCAGAGCCTATCCACAAAACATAAAAATTCTAGAAGAGATTATTGATTTACGTGATGATTTAGCATCTAAGTTAAATTTTGAGAGTTATGCAGCGATAGATCTAGATCCTCAAATGGCAAAAAAACCAAAAATCTCAGAAAAATTTCTATTAGATTTATCCAAAAAAGTTCAAAATAAAGCAAAAAAAGAAATTACCACTTTAAAAGAAAATCTTCCAGAAGGTGTTGTTCTTACAGCGGATGGAAAAATACAACCTTGGGATTTGTCTTACGTTAAAAATCAGTACAAGAAAAAGAGTTTTGATATTGACGAGCGCGAAATAGCAAAATATTTCCCTATGGAAAAAGCAGTACAAGGAATATTTGATATTTATCAACAATTTTTTGGGCTGAAATTTAAAATTTCTGATGTCAAAAATGCTTGGCATGAAGATGTTCAATTAATAGAAGTCTACCAAAAAGATAATAATGAATTACGTGGTTACATTTTCTTAGATCTTTATCCGCGGAAAAATAAATTTTCACATGCTTGTATGTGTGATGTTGTTTCATGTGTTAAATATAAAGATTCTAAAACTGGTGAAGTTGTAAAACGTCCAGCAGTTATAGTGGTAATTGCCAATTTTCCAAAATCAACAAAAACAAAACCTTCTCTTTTAAAGCACGATGATGTAGTAACTTTTTTCCATGAGTTTGGTCATGCGATGCACGGTGTTTTGGGAAGAACTCAAATGACTTCATTTGCTGGTACAAATACCAAAACAGATTTTGTTGAGGTTCCATCTCAAATGCTAGAAGAGTGGATGTGGGATAAAGATATTTTACAAAAAATAAGTTCTCATTATCAAACCGGCGAGTCTTTATCAGCAGATTTGATAGAAAAGAAACTTAAATTGAAAAAAATTGATCATGGCGGTTATTTTGTTAGCAGGCAAGTTACATTGAGCTTGATATCTTTAGATTGTTTTAAAAAAGGTAAAAATAAAGATACAGATAAAATTATAAGAGATCTTTATTTAAAATTTGATGTTGGCATTCGCTTTGAGCCCAAAACGCATTTTCAAACCTCCTTTGGCCATTTAACAGATTACGCTGCAAAATATTATAGTTATATGTGGTCAAAAGTATTTGCTTTGGATTTATTTGATTATGTTAAAAAATATGGTCTTTTAAATTATGAAGTAGGTAAAAGATTAATAGATGAAGTTTTAGGGAAGGGTGGAAGTGAGGATCCTGATAAATTGCTAATAAAATTTCTGGGACGGGAGCCAAATCAAGAAGCGTTTCTAAAAGATATTGGTGTCTAAAAAAAAAGACCATTGAAATGGTCATACAAAAATTAGATTTGAAAAAATAGCAATAAAAAAGGAAGTGTGGCGATCTCTTTTTAAGAAGAAAATTACGAGATCTGAATCGGCGAACCGGTATCATCACTCAACCTCACTTCCAGAATAAGTATGCCAAATTTTTGTATAAAAAATCAAATTTTTGTATAAATAGTTTTTATATTATTTGCTGTAGCATGAATTGATAAATTGATTTTCCAAAATTTCAAATTACGTCTTCCGTAATTTGAATTATTTTTTATATTTTTTAGTTTTGACTTTCGCATGTTGTAATGCGATTTAGAATTTTTTTCTTTGAAGCGTTTCTAAAAGATATTGGTGTATAAAAAAAAAGACCATTGAAATGGTCGTACAAAAATTAGATTTGAAAAAATAGAAACAAAAATGGAAGTGTGGCGCTCTCTTATTAAGAAGAAACTTACGAGATCTGAATCGGCGAACCGGTATCATCACTCAACCTCACTTCCAGAATAAGTATGCCAAATTTTGGTATAAAAAATCAAATTTTTGTGTAAATAATTTTTTTATTATTTGCTGTAGCATGAATTGATAAATTTTTTTTCCAGAATTTAAAATTGTGTCTTTTGTAATTTGGATTATTTTTTACATTATTTAGTTTTGGCATTAGCTTGCCATAAAGCGACTTATAATTTTTTTTATTCTTTAGTAAATCCAACGTTTTTTTAGGGGATTTCTTGCCAAATCCCCTACGACCCCTTGGCACATAAGGAGACCTTATGTATCCCAAACAATTGTATGTCTCTTTTTTTTCTATAGAAAATGAATATCGGCACATCTCAGACGATAACATTTGCGCCTTGTCAACGCGTCGCAAAGATGTTCTAACTCGATGCACCGGTTTTAGAAAATCCAACGAACTATGATTTTTAAAATAAAAAAGTGTTTTTAAAAATTCTTTGTTTTGCAGATTATCCTTACATCCGTTCGTCCTGAGGTATTTGCTTTGCAAATAGTCTCGAAGGATTTGAACGGTTCATTATTTAAAAAATTAGGGATAAAAAAAAGCCTTTGTTTTACGGATTAACCTTTTTTTTTTGAATTATCTTGTTTTTGTGTAAATCAATCTGCTAGGGTGTGAAAGCTGCAAAGATAGAAGTTTTTTGTTTTTAAAGGAGGGATATTTGTGAAGAAGTTATTGAAATTTTGTTTATTGTTGGTTTGTGTTTTTATTGCAAGTAATTTGTTTTTGAAGGCGAATGGAGAAACTTATTATCAGATACTTGAGGTAAACCAAGATGCTACACAGGAAGAAATAAAAGATGCTCGTAATAGGATTGCACTCAAGTGGCACCCAGATAAAAATCCGGAGATAAGAGAAGAAGCTACAGAAAAAATGAAAGAAATTAATGAGGCATATGAAATTCTTTCTGATCTCGAGAAAAAAACAGAGTACGATAGAACCCTTCGCCAAGCCCATCAAAGACCAATAATATCGCCACAAATACCTAGTCAACAATCAAGTCCAAATTCAATAATAATTCCTTTGGAAAACAAAATTGATTGTCAAATATTAACACAATCAGGTTTTGCTGAAGTTAAGATATACTTACAAAGAAATCCTGTAATAACTTCATTGCGCTTAAAATTAACTGACAATACAAGACAAATTCCAGAAGATTTTTTTATAGGTCTGAATAATATAAGTTCTCTGGATCTTTCTGATAATGAACTCACTAAATTACCTAGTTCGATTGGGCAGCTAGAAAAGTTAAACACGCTTTGGCTTTCTGAAAACCAACTCACTTCGTTACCAGAATCCATTGGGGATCTAGAAAGTTTAAGTATGCTTTTTCTTATGAGGAACCAACTTACTTCTTTACCAGAAGCAATTGGGAATCTAATTAATTTAGAAATACTTGCTCTTGAAAATAACCAACTCACTGAATTACCACCAGTAATTGGACAGCTAAGTAGTTTAAGAGCAGTTAATCTTATGAGTAACCATATTATTCCTTGGCCACGAATAAGAATATTTTTTATGAAAATAAAAAACCGCGGCCTAGAAATTTTTGGTGGTTTCCAAATACCTGCACCGCAACAAGATAAAGAAACGCAACCTGTATCTTTCTTCAAAAAACTTGGAAGTAAGATAAAGTTTTCGTTTAGTAAAATATTCAAAAGAAGAGCATAGAATTTAGAGAATAAAAAAAGGGGCCTAGATTTAGGCCCCTTTTTTTTGTTTTTAGCTTTCTACTTCAGTATCGATAGGTTCTTCTTCTTTTTTATCTTTATCATCTTTTTTGTCTGCATCAGCAGAAGAAGATTTTTTGCTTTCTTCTTTAGCTGCTTTTTCTTGTTGTTCTTTGTAGAGGATTTCAGATATTTTGTATGACGCTTTCATTAAATCATCATTTGCTTTTTGAAGAGCTTCCTTGTCGTTTTCTTTTTCTTTGAGAACTTTTTTAGATGTCTCAAGTTCTTTTTCAACCTTTTCAACTTCAGCGATTGGAAGCTTTTCTTTATTCTCTTTAATTGTTTTTTCAATTTGAGTAATAAGGTTGTCTAGTTGATTTCTTTTTTCAAGAACTTCTTTTTTCTTTTTATCTTCTTCTTCATGCATTTTTGCATCTTTTACAAGATTATCAACTTCGTCTTTTGAAAGGCCACTGGTATTTGTGATAGTGATTTTTTGTTCTTTTCCAGTTCCCTTGTCTTTTGCTTCAACGTGTAAAATTCCGTTTGCGTCTATATCAAAGGTAACTTCAATTTGAGGAACGCCTCTTTGTGAAGGTGGAATTCCGTCTAGTCTGAATTGACCAAGAGTTTTGTTATCTTTTGCAAATTCACGCTCACCTTGCAATATGTGAATATCAACTGCGGTTTGGTTTGCTTCAGCTGTTGAGAAAACTTGTGTTTTTTTTGTAGGGATTGTTGCATTTCGCTCTATGAGTTTTGTCGCAACTCCACCAAGAGTTTCAATGCTGAGTGAGAGTGGTGTAACGTCTAGAAGTAAAACATCTGTTACGTCACCAGCTAAAACACCACCTTGAATTGCGGCACCTGCGGCAACAACTTCATCAGGATTAACACTTTTATTTAGTTCTTTGCCAAAGAATTTTTTAACATCTTCTTGAACTTTAGGAATTCTTGTAGAACCACCAACCATGATAACTTCATTAATGTCTGATTTTTTAACACCAGCATCTTTGATTGCTTGTTCGCATGGACCAAATAATCTTGAAAAAAGATCACTGCAAAGACTTTCAAGTTTTGAGCGTGTAAGTTTAAGAACCATATGTTTTGGTCCAGATGCATCTGCTGTTATATATGGAAGATTGATTTCTGTTTCTAATACAGATGAAAGCTCAATTTTCGCTTTTTCGGCAGCCTCTTTTAATCTTTGAAGAGCCATTTTGTCTTTGCGAATATCTATTCCGTTTGTTTTTTTAAATTCTTCTACAAGATAGTCGATGATTTTTGTATCGATATTATCACCACCCAACATGGTGTCACCGTTTGTTGACTTTACTTCAACAACGCCATCACCAACTTCAAGAATTGAAACGTCAAATGTTCCACCACCAAAGTCAAATACTGCGACGATTTCGTTTGCTTTTTTGTCAATTCCATATGCTAAAGCAGCGGCAGTTGGTTCATTAATTATTCGTTTAACTTCTAGTCCTGCAATTGTTCCAGCATCTTTTGTTGCTTGACGTTGTGCATCATTAAAATATGCAGGTGTGGTTATAACTGCTTCTGTTATTTTTTCACCAATGTAATCTTCAGCGGCTTTTTTTAGTTTTTGCAAGATAGCGGCAGAAATTTCTTGAGGAGTATAATCTTTACCTTTAATTTTAATTACTGCATCACCATTTTTGCCTTCAACAACATCGTATGGTAAATTTTTGATTTCATCTTTAATGTCAGCGTATTTTTTACCGATCAAACGTTTTGCAGAGAAAATTGTATTTTCAGGATTTGTGACGGCTTGACGTTTTGCAACAGCTCCAACAAGACGTGCATCATCTTTTGTATATGCTACGATAGATGGAGTGGTAGGCGTACCTTCTTGGTTTGGAATGACTTTAGGTGTTCCACCTTCCATGAATGCCACAACAGAGTTTGTTGTGCCAAGATCTATTCCTATTATTTTTCCCATTATTACCTCTTAATATTTAGAAATTTTACATATTAATTCTTAATTAAAGAAATTTGGTTAAAAATCTCTAGAAAATCTTAGTGGATTGATGAAGATTTGTCAAATTAAAGCTATTGTTAGATGTTAAGTGCAATTTTTTGAAATATCTCTTGTTTTGGCTGTCTTTTTTATAATAGATATAATTTATGGACATAGTTTATGTTAGTTAATTACGCTCAAATTGTAATCTTATAATGAAAGTTAAGCTTTGAGATTGGAGTGTAGGTTTTCTCTTTGGTATGGGTCGTATAATTCATAAGGCGGTGTGGGTTTTGGTCTTTTGATTATCTATTGTAGAAGTAGGGCTTTTTCTTTGTTTCCATGATTTTATAACTTTTCTTATGTTAACCCCTTCACCAGTCATTCGGTTAAAAACCTGGGACCCCCCACTCCGTCTGCCACATCCTGCCTTTTCTTTGGGGCTTTTGGGCTTGCGGGTTTAAAGCGTAGGCTATTGGGTTTTTGAATTGGGTTTTTTATTAAATTTGGGCTTATGGGTTTTGGGATTGGGTTTATTTATAACGTGGCAGGATGTGTTGACTACGTGATTTGAATTTGAAGCGGGCGGATATATTATTGAAAAAGGTAAATTCCATAAAAAGGGAGATAGAGAGTGAATTTACAATTACCAAACCTGTTTGTACTCAAACCTACTTGATCGTTTATTCTGTGGATTATTATTAAGTGGATTTTTATTTATCTAAACTTTCTGATGTATCTATCGTATTTGAAATTTATCTTCTTTTACTTCTTATTACCAATCGTACGTAAATTAAAAAGATAAGATAAAGATAACCAATAAACGTTTGTATTAAAATTAAATAATTTATTTTATATTTTCTTTGTAAAATAATTTGTTTTTATAAAAATAATTTTTAAAAGTTTTTTAAAATCGATAATAGTTGTTTAGAAATTTTTAATATTTAAATTTTCCCAAAAAATGGAAATAGGCAGCCCGGCTATTTTTTCAACTATTATTGTGCCGTAGGTTTATTTTCTTATCTTCTTCTAAACAAGTTTAGTATTCTTTGAATAAATGAAGCAGGAATTTGCGAATTATCACCAAGAATTAAGGCCCTAGGTCGTTTATCTAAAAGGGGTTGCAGTTTCCTTCTTGGCCAAGGAATAAGGTGGTTATTACCAAGATAAAGCCCTTCTAAATTAGTTAGATTTCCAATTTCTGGTGGTAATTCAGTAAGTTGATTATAATAAAGAGCAAGATGTCTTAAGTTTTTTAGTTCACAAATAGATCTTGGTAATTCAGTTAGTTGGTTATTAGAAAGTTTAAGTACTCTTAAACTAGTTATATTTCCAATTAAATCTGGTAATTCAGCAAGTCGGTTATGAGAAAGATCAAGTACTCTTAATTCTCTTAGACTTACAATTTCTGTTGGAAAAGAAGTCAGTTGGTTTCCATGAAGATTAAGATCTTTTAAACTTGTTAGTTGTCCAATTTCTGGTGGTAAAGAAGTGAGTTGGTTATGATAAAGATCAAGCTCTCTTAAACTACTTAGGTTTCCCATAGATTCTGGTAAAGAAGTCAGTTGGTTAGACCCAAGAGTAAGTATTTCTAAACTTGTTAGATTTCCTATAGAATCTGGTAAAGAAGTGAGTTGGTTATCTCGAATATCAAGCTGTATTAAGCTTGTTAGCTGTCCAATTTCTGCTGGTAAAGATCTGAGTTGGTTATCTCGAATATCAAGTTTCTCTAAACTTGTTAGCTGTCCAATTCTTTCTGGTAAAGAAGCGAGCTGGTTCCTATCAAGATTAAGTCTTTCTAGGCTTGTTAGATTTTCAATAGATCTTGGTAAAGAAGTCAGTTGGTTATGTTCAAGATCAAGAAGTTTTAACCGTTCTAGGCCTACAAAAAAATCTTCTGGAATTTGTCTTGTTGCATTAGTTAATATTAATTTCAATTTTACAAATTCACTATATCTTTGTAAGTACCTTTTAACTTCAGAAAAACCGTCTGTAGTTAATATTTGGTAATCAATTTGATTGCCATGTATAGAATTTATACTTGAATTTTGTATTTCTTCTCTTTGAGGCTGAGCTAGTGGTTGTGGAATTGGAATTTCATGTTGTGCTCTACAAATAGGGCAAATATTGGCGTTGGTTCTTCTAGATGTTAAGTGTCCTTTAAAACAATCATCGGTATTATGAAACATGTGGCCACAAGGCAAAGTAATTATTTCCAAACCCTCAAATGGAACAAGTCTTGCGCTATCTCCTTCACTAACAAGTTGTTCTTCTGGATTTACAGGAATTACTTGACCTTCTGCATCTATCAAATTTTTATCACCATCTTTGTTATAAAAACTTCTATAACAAATTGCACAATCATCTCTTAGATCTTGTTTAAATCTTTCTTCTCCATTTGCTGCATCTAATTTCAAATTACTTGCAACAAAAACATAAACTAACAACATCAAAAATTTCAATAATTTTTTCACAAAATTTCTCCTTTTTTAACAAAAAATTATTTAAATTAGCTTCATTTTAAATGTTAGCAAATCAATTTTCCAAAAAGCAAGATAATGCAAAAAAAAGGGAAATAGGCAGCCCGGCTATTTTTCAACTATTATTGTGCAGCAGATTTATCTTCTTGTATTTTTTATTCGTCTGAGTTAGGTGCTGCTTCTGTTATTCTAGACCACCAGTTTCGTAATCTTTGCATTAGCGGCAACGGTCTTTGTGAGCCTTGTCCAAAAATTCTAGTAGGTGATCTTTTATCTAATAGAGGTTGTAGTATTGTTGTTGGCCAATGAATAATATCGTTATTCCCAAGACCAAGAATTTGCAAACTACTTAGCTCTCCAATTGATGTTGGTAATTCAGTGAGTTCGTTACTATTAAGTTCAAGACTTACTAAACTTGTTAGCTGCCCAATTACTACTGGTAAAGAAGTGAGTTGGTTATTTTGAAGATTAAGCCATTTCAAACTTGTTAGCTGCCCAATTCCTGCTGGCAAAACAGTGAGTTGGTTAAAGCGAAGTTCAAGCTCTCTTAATTCTCTTATATTTCCAATTTCTGGAGGTAAAGAAGTGAGTCGGTTCCTAAAAAGATCAAGTTTTCTTAATTCTCTTAGATTTCCAATTTCTGCTGGTAAAGAAGTGAGTCGGTTCCTAAAAAGATCAAGTTTTCTTAATTCTCTTAGATTTCCAATTTCTGCTGGTAAAGAAGTGAGTTGGTTATTTTGAAGATCAAGCTCTTTTAAACTTCTTAGATTCCCAATTTCTGGTGGCAAAACAGTGAGTTGGTTAAAGCGAAGTTCAAGCTTTCTTAATTCTCTTAGATTTCCAATAGATTCTGGTAAAGAAGTGAGTTGGTTATTAAAAAGATCAAGTCTTCTTAAATGATTTAAGCCTACAAAAAAATTTCCTGGAATTTGTATTGTATTGTCATTTAATATTAATCTCAAATTTACAACACTTGGACTTTCTTGTAAGTATGTTTTAATTTCGTCAAATCCATCAGGTGTTAATATGTTACAATCTATTTTAGTATTATTCCACACCCTTATTCTTACATTTTGCGATATTATTGGTTGAGGTACTGTTTGTTGTTGCCCCGGAATTCTAATTCCATGTGGTTGCCTACAAAGTGGGCAAGTACTGGCGGCAGGACTGTCAGATGTTAACCATCCTTGAAAACAATTTTCATGAAATTCATGCTTACAATCTAAAGTTTTTATTTGCGAATCAGCAAGAGGAACAAGTCTTGATTTGTCACTTTCGTTAACAAGATTGCCTTTACGATCAATAGGAATTACTTGACCTTGCGCATCAACCAAATTTTCATCAGTATTGGTTTTATAATACAAACTTACTAAACAAACAGAACATTTTTCGCTAGGATCTTTTTCTTGTTCTCCATTGGCAGCTTTTAATTTCAAATTACTTGCAACAAAAACACAAACTAACAACATCAAAAATTTCAATAATTTTTTCACAAAATTTCTCCTTTTTTAACAAAAAATTATTTAAATTAGCTTCATTTTAAATGTTAGCAAATCAATTTTCCAAAAAGCAAGATAATGCAAAAAAAAGGGAAATAGGCAGCCCGGCTATTTTT